>ERZ1034984.566-NODE-566-length-40697-cov-9.862581_pt1 | contig 40697 bp, 30 predicted proteins | sample MGYA00520589_ERZ1034984 | MGnify/ENA primary metagenome ERZ1034984 (study PRJEB33766, sample SAMN09781790) | gut metagenome | biome: gut microbiome | host: Homo sapiens | place: Madagascar | study: EMG produced TPA metagenomics assembly of the PRJNA485056 data set... | reverse complement strand
GCGCGGTGCGGGCCTTTGGCCTACTGGATGTACGTGAGCCTCCCGGGAACGCAGCGGACGAGGTTCCGCTACATCATACAAGTGTGCCGTTGGAGAGAGTGTGGGTGTCGTCGGCTATAGCTCCCGCGCTTGCGCGGTGGGTCACGATGACCACCGTCTTGTCGGCGCGATTCTCTTGCAGTGCCTTGAGGACGCTTGCCTCGGAGAGGGCGTCGAGGTTGCTGGTGGGCTCGTCGAGCAGGAGCAGCGGCGCATCCTGCAAGAAGACGCGGGCAAGGCCCAGGCGCTGGCGCTCGCCGCCGGAGAGCGAGTCGCCCAGCTCGGCAAGTTGCGTGTCGAGGCCCTGCGGCAGGCGCTCCACAAGCTCGCGCAAGGCAGCCTTCTCGAGTGCCGTCATGAGCTCTTCGTTGCTCGCGTCTGCCTTGGCCACGAGGAGATTCTCGCGGATGGTGGTTGCGAAGAGGAACGTGTCCTGCTCCATGAGGCCCTGCTGGCTGCGCAGGCTCGCGGTGTTCACGCCACGCAGGTCCAAGCCGGAGATGGTCACGCGGCCGCTCTGGGGATCCCAGAAACGCATGAGGAGCTTGAGCAGGGTCGACTTGCCCATGCCGCTGGGTCCGGCGATGCGCACGACGCGCCCGGGGCGGATGTCGACATCAATGTCGGAGAGAATCTTCTTGTCGCGATAGGCGAAGCTCACCTCGCGCATCGCCATGCCCTCAAACGTACTGACGTCGACGCCGTCGGTCACCTCAGGCGTCTGAGGGGCCTCTTCGAGCAGGTCGAGCACGCGCGAGCCTGCGGCGAGGGTCTGCTGCAGGGTGCTTCCCAGGGCGGCGACGGCCAAAAGTGGCCCGAAGGAGGCCATGAAGGTGCCTGCCGCCATAACGGCGCGGCCGAACTCGAGCGTTCCCTGCATGACGAACAACATTGCCAGCGCAATCATTGCGACGTCGAGCGCCAGCACCACGGCGCCCGAGACAGCCAGGGCGTTGGCACTGCGGCCCTTGAGCTTGCGCTCGGTGCAGGCTAGCGATGCCATGCGCTCGTCCAGCTCGCGGGCGCGCTGCTTCTGGGCGCCGAACTGGAGGGTCTCAGACAGGCCGCGCAGCGAGTCGAGCACGAAGGAGTTCATCTTTCCCACCTGCTGGCGCAGTTCAAGGCCGCCCGTTGCGGTGTAGCGGGAGGAGCACCACGGCACGACGACGCCTACGCAGATGAAGCCAAACGCTGCGAAGCCAACAAGCTGCGGTGCCTGGAGACCGATGAAGACGAGCACGATGATGCTGACGGCAAGGGCAATCGCCGCAGGTGAGAGGGTGTGTGCGTAGAAGACCTCAAGCAACTCGATGTCGGCGGTGACCAGGGAGACGAGGTCGCCCTTCTCCTTGCCCTCGAGCTTGGCGGGGGCAAGGCGGCGCATGGCGGCAAAGACCTTGTCGCGAACGAGCGCCAACACCCTGAAGGCCAGATAGTGGTTGCACAGCTGTTCGGCATAGCGCAGGGGTCCACGTGCGACGCCGCACACGACGGCGGCCGCAGCGGCGACGCCCGCGGCAATCCAATGCGCCTGTCCCTCAAGGTCGAGCAGGGCCGAGGTCGCCAGGACCGTGATGCCTATTGCAGCGAGGAAGCCGGCGACGCCGAGCACAACGGCACAGGCGAGCACGCCCAGCAAGGGACGGGTGAGCTTCACGAGCTCGAGCATGATGCGAACTTTGCCGCGCTTAGGGGCTGTGGCACCCATGCCTGCGGCTGCCTGCTGAGAGGGAGCATCGCCGCCAACCTCGCACGACGAGACGCCCGTGGACTTGCTCGCAGCGCCCCCAGCGGTACCGCATGTCTTCTCGTCAGCATTTGCGTCACCGCCCTCGGTCGCACGGCATACTTGCTCGCCGGCTGCTGCGCCCACGCTCTCAGCCATCCGGCATGCTTGCTCTCTGACCTGCATGTTCTCGTTGTCGCCACTGCGAGCAGAGAAGTCCTCAAGCTCTGCCTGACGTGCCCAAAGACGTGCGTAGGGGCCTTCCTGTCCCGCAAGCTCCTCGTGGGTCCCTGTCTGCACAACGCGGCCGGCCTCAAAGACGTACACCTCGTCGCAGCCGCGCAGGGCAGCCAGGCGGTGCGACACCATGACGACGGTCTTGGTGTGCGCGAGCTCGGCCACGGCGTCGATGATCGCGGCCTCGCTGTCTGCGTCGATGTTGGAAGTTGCCTCGTCGAAGATGTAGACGGGCGTGTCGTGCAGCAGGGCGCGTGCCATGGCGAGACGCTGGCGCTGGCCGCCGGAGAGGTTCGTGCCCTCGGCGCTGACGGGAACGTCCAGGCCGCCGTTGCGACGCACGAAATCGTCGATGCGGCAGCGGTTGAGGGCCTCCCACAACTCGTCGTCGCTTGCCCCGGGGCGTGCCATCAACAGATTCGAGCGCACGGTGCCGGCAAAGAGGAAGCTGCGAAAGCCCACGTAGGTCACTGTGTCGCGCAGACTTTCGGCCGAGATGTCGCGCAGGTCGATGCCGCCAATCGTGACGCTGCCGGTATAGCTGCGGTTGGCGCCCGTGAGGATGCCGGCCAAAGTCGACTTGCCCGATCCGCTTGCGCCCGTGATGCCCACGAAGCCGCCGGGCTTTGCCGTGAAGTCGGCGTCCTGGAGCACGGTGCGGGTCCCGTCGTAGGAGTAGGACACGTTGCGACATTCGATGCCCACCGAAGCGCAGGTGACAGCCTGGGTGCCGCAGGCAGGCTCGGGGGCGTCGATGATGCGGTACATGCGCTCGGCCGCGGCCATGCCGCCTGTCGCCGTGTGGAAGAACGAGCCCAGCGTGCGCAGCGGGATGAAGAAGTCGGCCGCGAGGAACACGAAGGCGAACGCACCGGCAAAGGTCACGGTGCCGGCCGCATAGGAGTTGAGCATCACGACGATGCCTGCTGCGGCGCCCGCAAAGGCAAAGATGTCCATGACGATCACGGAGTTCAGCTGCATGGTGAGCAGGCGCATCGTGGCCTTGCGGAACTTTTCCGCCTCCTCGTTCATCCTGCGATGACGCCCCTCATCGGCCCCGAAGACCTTGAGCGTGGTGAGACCCTGGATGCTCTCCAGGAAGAGTGCGCCCAGGTCGGTGTAGGAGTGCCAGTAGTCGCCCATGATGCGCTTGGCAATCTTCATGACAGCCATGAGGGAGATTGGAATGAGCGGCACGCAGCACAGAAGCACCACTGCGGCCGGGGTGCACAGCGGGGCCAGGCAGAAGAAGAGCGTAACCGAGGCAATGAGGGAGTAGAAGAGTTGCGGCAGGTAGTTGCCGAAATACGCCTCAAGCTGCTCGACGCCTTCGACGCAAAGTTGCGTTGCCTCGCTTGTGGCGACGGTCTCGCGATAGCTCGGCCCCATGCGCACGAGCTTGTCGTACACGAGCGTGCGCACGCGCTGCTTGGCCAAGGCGGACGCCGCAAGGCCCTGCTTGGTTGCCTGGGCTTGGCAGACGAGCCTCACTGCCACGGCCACGACGGCCACAAGAAGCGTGCGGGCCAGGTCGATTCCTGCGGCGTCGCCGGCAAGCACGGACTGCAGCAGGCCACCCACGCTCACGAACAGGACGACGTTGGCCAAAAGGGCCAGCCACTGCAGGGCGACGTTGCCGGCAATGTGGCGCATGACGCCGGGAACGAGGGAAAACAAGCGTTTATCAAACACGGCGATTCCTCTGCTATCTCGTGAAAAAGGTAAACTCCGGATAATTTTTCACAGGATAGCAGACCAGTTATGTAAGTTAAACTTTTACAACAAAAAGTTAGAGAGCGTAATCCGACGGTGCCTCGTGTTCGGCTGACCAGCCGTAATATCCCAGCTCGCGCATGGAGTCGTCGCTGCGTAGGAAGTGCTTTTGACTTACCTCGCCGTGCGTGCCCTGATCGGGAGTCGGGTCGTCCCAAGTCACGTCAACGTGGTACCAAGTGCCGTCGATGCACACCATGTTCCACTGATGCGCCATGTCCTCGCTGCGCACAATGACACAGGGCACGCCGAGTCGCTCCATGGCAAGCATGAAGGCTTGCGAATACCCTTCGCACACCGCCGTCGCATTGGCGAACAGGCCGTATGCCGTATGCGAGGCACGGCTGTCGTCCTGGTCGTAGGCGACGTGTCGCACGAGCCAGTCATGCACGGCGAGCACCTGCGTCGCTGTGTCGGTCTGCGGGTCCACCCAGTCGCATGCCCATGCCGCGCCGTCGGTGAGCAGCTGCTTGTTTTGGGCGATCTCGCTGGGGGAGAGGCGATACTCTGCCGTGAGGGAGCACACGACGCAGTCCTCGTCGTTTGAGGCGGTGTTGGAGAGAAACGTCGCGCCCATGCTCGCCACATACCCATACCAGGCAGGGTCGAGCATGTCGAAGGCCTGGCTGACCTCGCGATAGGTAAGGCGATAGCGCTCGATGCCGTCCAAGCTCGGTGCACCCTGGTCGAGCATCTTCTTCCAGAGGTCTTGCGCCAGCGCCAGGCGCGAGGCTTCGTCCGACCCTGCAATCTTGTCGTAATAACCCTGCGGAACCTGGGCGGGGGCATCCCAAGAGGAAACGCCGCCCGCGCGCATGGCGTCGTCGTTGCACAGGAAGTAGAGCAGCGTTGCCTGCTCGCTCTCCTTGGTGCGCGAATCCCAGTACAGGTCGACGTGATACCAGGCGCCGTCGACCTTCACGAGGTTCCAATACGTGCCCTCGCCCTCCGGCGCGCCGGTGTCACAGAGCACCAGGCAGTCGATGCCGAGTTGGTCGAGCACGAGCTTGTAGGCGTCGGCGAAGCCCTTGCCCACGGCGTTGCCTTCCACGAGGCACCCGTAGGCGCAGAAGGGCGTGGAGGTGCTGCCCGATATGCCCAGGCAGCGGGCCTGCAGGGCCCGTGCTGCGGCAAGCGCCACCTCTTCGTCGCTGACCGCGCTGCTGGCCCGCACCTGGGCGACGACCTCGTCAACTGCCGCGTCCACGCTCTGGGCGTAGGTGGCTTGCAGGTCGTCGTCGATGAGGTAGTACAGCTCAAAACCGGTGAGCGTGCATGCGTCGTCGTCATCGGCGTTGTCGAGGTAGTAGTACTCGATGCCGTTCACGTAGTCGAGCTCGGCGTCTTGCAGCAGCAGGTCGTAGGCTGTAAGGACGTCGCCCACGGTGAGGCCCCTGCCGGTGAGGCCGTCGACCTTGCCCGAGAAGTCCCCGGCGGCCTGCGTGAGCAAGTCGAGTGCTTCGGACTGGGCGGAGGTGAGCTCGGCATTCGGCCTGCTGGCAGTGGCCGCCGCGCCCTCTTCGCCCGATTCGGTCTGCATGTCGGTGGACGCAGGCGCCTCGTCGACCGGGCTGTCGCTTGAGTCGGCCGACGGGGCGGCCTCCTCTTCCGATACAGGTTGATCGGCGGGCGCGGATGCCTCGTCACTTAGGCCGTCATACTCCGGCGGCTCGCTGTCGTCCGGCGCATCGGTACGTGAGCAGCCGGCGGGGATGATGTCGCCTGCTGGCTGCGCCGCGGTGTCCACCGCGTCGCCCGCCAGCTGCGCGGCAGCGTCAGACACGTCGTCTGCCAGGCGTTGCGCCGTCTGGCCAATGCGGTGCAGCTCATCGGGTGCGATGAGCGTGAAGCCCAGTGCGATTGCTGCTGCCAGTACGAGAGGCCAGGGGCGCATGATTGGGTTACCTGTTCTCGAGGCGCGAGACGAGGTCGCGCAGGATTTCGACGCAGTCGCCTACCACGCTGTAGGTGGCATGCCCGAAGATGGGCGCCTCCGGGTCGGAGTTGATCGCGATGACGCACTGCGCCCCGCCGATGCCGGCCAGGTGCTGGATGGCGCCTGAGACGCCCACACTTACGAGGAGCCTGGGGGCCACGGACACGCCGGTCTGACCCACCTGGTGGGGGTATTCGAGCCAGCCTTGCTCAACCAGGGGGCGCGAGCAGCCAAGTTTGGCGCCGATGAGCTCGGCGAGCCTGCTTGCAAGCGCCAGGTTCTTCTTGGCGCCGATGCCACGGCCCACCACGACGAGAACCTCGGCGTCGGCGACCGAGTCGTCCTGCGGTGCGGCGAGGCGCTCGAGCACCTCGACGTGGGAGGTTGCCTCGGCAGGTACGCCTACCTGCTCGATTGTCGCAGTGCGCTCGGGGTCGACGACGGGCGCCGCGAGCACGCCGGGGCGCACCGTCGCCATCTGGGGGCGGGCGTCGGGGCACACGATGGTTGCCATGAGGTTGCCGCCGAACGTGGGTCGGGTCTGCTGCAGCAGGCGCGTCTGGGGGTCGATGGCAAGGCCGGTGCAGTCTGCCGTGAGCCCGCACCTCACGCGTGCCGCCACGCACGGGGCGAGCTCGCGGCCGAAGGCAGTGGCCCCGAACAGGACGATCTCGGGGGAGCGCGCCTCGATGAGGCCGACCATCCAGGTGGCGAAGGGCTCGCATGCCCCATCTGCCAGGCGCTTGTCGCTGGCTACAAGGACCTGGTCGGCCCCGGCTCCCGCAAGCGGGTGCGCCTGTCCCTCAAGCGTCTCCTGGTCTGCGCTGCTTCCCAGCACGGCCACGACGTTGCAGCCCAGCGCATCGGCCAGGCCGCGGGCGGCGCCCACAAGCTCGAAGGCAACAGGAAGCGCCTGCCCGTCGGCGGCCTGGGCAAACACCCATACGTCCTGACATGCTTTCACGTCGTCTTGTGCGGGCTCGCGCACGATTTCGATGGCATCGAAGGGGCAAGCGTCCACGCACATGCCGCACAGCACGCAGGCGTCATTCACACGCGCGAGCCTGCCGTCCATCTGAAGCGCCCCTGAGGCGCATGTCCTCACGCACCTGCCGCAACCGCGGCAAGCTTGCGCGTCGATAACGAGTCCCGTCACAGTCCCATCTCCTCAAACATCTCGGCGAGCTTGGCCGCCTGCTGGGATGCGTCGCCTTCAACGGGCGTGCAGCCGCCCGACCTCTCAGGGGTGAACGAGCGCACGACTTGCGTGGGCGACCCTGCAAGGCCGATGCGCGCGGGGTCGGCGCCCACTGCCTGGGCATTGCGCACCTCCACCGGTCCCTCGCAGCTCCAACGCACCCCGGAGATGCTCGGCATGCGCGGCGTGCACACGTCCTTGGCGACGGTGATGACGCAGGGCAGGTCCACGCGCACGATTGCCTCTCCGGCATCGGTCGCGCGGCGAAGGGTCAGTTCCTGCTCGTCGGCCGCCACGACCTCCAGGACGTCGGTCACGCAGGGAACACCGAGCACACAAGCAAGCTCGGGGCCAATCTGGGCAGTGTCGCCGTCCACGGCCATTTTGCCACATATGACCAGGTCGGTGTGCCAGCCGTTCTTGGTCAGGTCGGCCAGGCCGCACGACAGGGAATACGAGGTGGCGAGCGTGTCGGCCCCCGCGAAGGCGCGGTCGGAGAGCAGAAGGCCCTGGTCGGCCCCGCGGGCCAGGCAGTCGCGCAGCAGCCGCTCGGTGTCGGGGATGCCCATGGACAGGGCGCACACGCGCCCGCCCAGCTGCTCCTTCAGGCGCACGGCGACTTCGAGGGCGGTCTGGTCGAAGGGGTTGACGACGCTCTGGCGCCCGTCGCGTACGAGCGTGTTGGTCACGGGGTCCATCTTCACCTCGGTGGTGGAGGGGACCGCCTTGATGCAAACGACGGTGTTCATCGCTTATTCCTGCCTTTCGGGGGCGCAGTCCTGCCCGTCATGGGCGGCCGCGGCATGGGCGGCGACCTCGGCGTCGAGCACGTCGGTCCCAAAGAGGTTGCCCTGCCCCAGGATGCCGCGGGGGTCGAGGGCGACCTTGGCGCGCGCCATCTCGTGGATGGCCTGCGTGCCGTACATGACCTCGAGGAAGTCGCGCTTGATTTTGCCCACGCCGTGCTCGGCCGAGACGGCGCCGCCCATGCGGGTGACCTCTCCGGCCCACGACTTGAAGAGCTCCTTGCCGCGCGCATAGTCGGCGGCGTCGCGCGGAAGCACGTTGACATGCAGGTGGTTGTTGCCGATGTGGCCCCACACGGCGCTCTCCAGGCCTGCCTCGGCCAGGGTGGTGCGGTACATCTGCACGACCTCGTGCAGGCATGCGTCGGGCACGGACATGTCGCTTCCGAGCTTGGTGATGGTGGGGTCGGTCTTGCGGCGCTCGTCGATGAGCATGTTCACGCTCTCGGGCACCGCGTGGCGGAAGAAGCGCTGCGCCTCGCGGTCGAGGTCGGTGCGGGCAACCCAGGTGCGCGACTCGTTGGCGCCCACCTGTTCCATGAGGTCGGCGATCTCCCAAAGCTCCTCGTAGGCCTTGTCCTCGCTTTGGCAGACGAGCTCCACGAAAATGCAGCAGCGGGCCCCCTCGGGCGTGATGGGAAGGGTCGCGAAGGCACGCGAGGTGGTGCGCTGGTGTGCCAGAATCGCCAGGGCCGCCTCGTCGAAGAACTCCATGGCGCTGGCGCAGGTGATGCGCTCGCGAGCGGCGCAGGTGAAGTCCATGGCCTGCTGCTCTTGCTCAAAGAAGCAGCTCACGCCCCACGTCACGGCAGGGGCCGCCAGAAGCTCGAGCTCAATCTCGCAGATGACGCCCAGGGTGCCGTCGCTGCCCACGAACAGGTCGACTGCGTCCATGCCGGGCGCGGCGTAGTAGCCCGAGGCGTTCTTCACGGAAGGCATGGTGTAGGAGGGCACGGGGACCTCGATGCGGCCGCCTTGCTCGGTCGTGAGGCCGAGGACGCCGTCATGCTCCTTGACCTGCCCGCGCGTGAGGGCGAGCGTCTGGCCGTCGGCCAGCACGACGCGAAGGGCGCTCACATGGGGCCTCACCGCGCCGTAGCGGTAGGAGCGCGCGCCGCTGGCGTTGCAGGCCACCATGCCGCCGATCGTCGCGGACACCTCGGTGGGGTCGGTGGGGAAGAAGACCTCCGGGCCCTCTTGGAAGGCATGCCAGGCGGCCATCGACGCGTCGTCGAAGCCCGCGCAGGGGATGTTCTTGTCGGCAAGGTCGCTGCGCAGCTGCGACAGGACCAGGCCAGGCTGCACGCGCACGAAGAGCCTGGTGGCGCCCCGACCGTCGTCGCAGGCGCGCATGCCCAGGTAGGCGTTCATTTTCGAAAGGTTCATGACGTGACCGCTTGCCGGAACCGCGCCGGCGGCGAGGCCCGTGCGGCCACCCTGCACGCATACCGGCGTGCACGTGCCGTGCTCCTCGTCGAGGCTGGCAAGCTCGGCGAGCACCTGCCGAACGTCGTCGGTCGTGCGAGGAAACGAGATCGTGTCGGCGTGCCCGCAGCTGCGAGACTCGTCCTTTAGATATTCACCGAACTCCAAGGTGAGCTGTTGAATCTTTGTCATGGCGCCCTTTCGGTCAAATCCAGCGCTGTACGAGGGCCATTATCCGCGCCTGCCGGCGTCGCGCCCGTGCGCGGCCCGTGTTTTTAGGCCAACGTACTTTTTGCGCGGCATCCTTTACGTTTCGGAAACAATAGCCTCCCACCGCTCGCCGCTTTTAAGGGAAAAATTGCAAACCGCAGAGATGATTTTCAGCCTTTTTTGATTGAATAGGCAGGTGAAGTATGGCATGCTATGTCCGCTTCTAGAGCAATCCGCAACCTTTGCACCCCAAGGGAGTTTGTTATGACCAAGAGCAACGTCCCCAACCTCACCACCGCCCAGCGCGCCGAGGCTCTTGCCAAGGCGGCTCAGGCCCGTCACGATCGCGCCCAGCTGCGCGACGATATCAAGGCCGGCAAGGTCTCCATCGCCGACGTTCTCGAGATGGACAACGACATCGCCAAGCGCATGAAGGTCTCCGCCCTCATCGAGTCTGTTCCGGGCTTCGGCGTGGCCAAGACCGTCAAGCTCATGGAGGAGCTCGGCATTTCCGAGTCCCGTCGCGTTCAGGGTCTGGGCGTGCGTCAGCGCGAGCAGCTCATCGAGCGCCTCGGCGACCGCTAATCTTTTGATGCGCTAACCAGCAATTGTGTACCGAAGGGCCGCCCGCCATGATGCGGGCGGCCCTTTTATCATAGCCAGGAACTGGCTAGGGAGAGGAGAGGAGAGACATGTCCCAGTTGACCGAGATTCGCTGGCATGCGCGCGCCGGCCAGGGTGCCGTCACTGCAGCCCAGCTCGTTGCTGAGATTGCCATGGGCAACGGCCGCTACATGCAGGCCATGCCCGAGTTCGGCCCGGAGCGCACGGGCGCGCCCCTCAAGGCGTACACGCGCCTTGCCGATGAGCCCATCGAGATTCACAACAACGTGGTGAACCCCGACATCGTGGTCGTCATGGACACCACCCTTCTGGGGCAGGTCGACGTGCTCGAGGGCATGAACCCCGAGGGCACCGTCATCGTCAACACCCGCAAGAGCCCCGACGAGATCCGCGCGGCCCTCAACGTGCCTGCCGGCATCACGGTGGCCTGCGTCGACGCCACCCAGATCGCGCTCGACACCATCGGTCGCAACATCCCCAACACGCCGCTCGTCGCCGCCATGGCGCGCGTGTGCGGGGTCATGACGCTGGACAACGTGCTCGCCCACATCGAGCGCGAGTTCTCCAAGAAGTTCAACGCCAAGGTCGTTGCCGGCAACCTGGACAGCGTTCGCCGTGCCTATGAGGAGGTCGTCTTCTAATGAGCTGGGACATTTCCTCGTATGATTCCTGGAAGTACGACGAGATTCCGCTGGGTTGCGTGGCCCCCGAGCCCGGCACGTCGCGCCTCGTGCAGACGGGCGGCTGGCGCACCGACCGCCCCGTGTGGGACGCTTCCGCGTGCAAGAACTGCCTGATCTGCTGGGTGTACTGCCCCGACGCCTCCATCGAGGTCAAGGACGGCCAGATGACGGGCATCGACTACGAGCACTGCAAGGGCTGCGGCGTGTGCGCCCGCGAGTGCAAGTTCGGCGCCATCTCCATGGTCAACGAGCAGGACGCGAAGCAAAGCGAGGTGCAGGCATAATGGCAACCCAGACCGTCTTGGCAGCATCCGGCGACATCATGGTCGCCAACGCGCTGCGCCAGGCTGAGCCCGACGTCATGGCGGCGTACCCCATCACGCCCCAGACCATCATCGTCGAGGAGTTCGACAAGTTCGTGGCCGACGGCCGCGTGCACACCGAGTACGTCAACGTCGAGAGCGAGCACTCGGCCATGAGCGCCACCATCGGCGCGTCTGCTGCCGGTTCGCGCGCCGTGACCGCGACCTCCTCGCAGGGCCTTGCGCTCATGTACGAGGAGCTGCCCATCGCCGCCGGCATGCGCCTGCCCATCGTCATGGCCAACGTCAACCGTACCATCTCGGCGCCCATCAACATCCACGCCGACCACTCCGACATCATGGGCGTGCGCGACGCCGGCTGGATCGTGATGTTTGCCGAGAACGCCCAGGAGGCCTACGACAACACGGTGTGCGCCTTCCGCATCGCTGAGAACCCCCAGGTCATGCTGCCTGTTCTCACCACGCTCGACGGTTTCACCACGAGCCACGCCTACGAGCGCTGCGAGCTCATGGACGACACCACGGTGGCGGAGTTCGTGGGCACCTACGAGGCGCCCTACGGCCTGCTCACCTCTGCGCAGCCCATCGCGCACGGCAACTACGCCAACGGCACCATCGTCATGGAGTCCAAGCTGGCATGCCGCCGCGCCCAGGACGCCGCCAAGCCCGTCATCGACGAGGTGTTCGCCGCCTGGTCGCAGATCTGCGGCCGTGAGATGGCCTGCGTGCACACCTACGGCATGGAGGATGCCGAGCGCGCCATCGTCATCATCGGCTCGGCTGCCGGCACCGTGCGTCACGTGGCCCGTCAGCTGCGCGCCGAGGGCGAGCGCGTGGGCGTCGTGAACATCCGCGTGTTCAGGCCTTTCCCCGCAGGGCAGATCGTCGAGGCCCTCAAGGGTTGCTCGGCGGTGGCCGTGCTCGACCGTTCCGAGTCGTTCGGCGGTGTGGGCGGCCCCGTCGCCGCCGAGGTGAAGGCCTCCATGTACGACGCGGGCCTTACCGTGCCCGTGCGCGCCTACATGTATGGCCTGGGCGGCGCCGACCTCACCTGCCAGATCGTGCGCGACATCTACAACGAGCTCAAGGATCCCGCAAGCCTGCCCAGCCTCACCTACAAGGGCAACCGCTAAGAAAGGAGGACCTGCGATGGCCAACCTCAAGCAACTCTCCGAGCTTCCCAGCCGTCTGGCTCCGGGTCACCGCCTGTGCGGTGGCTGCGGCGCCTCCATCGCCGTCCGTCAGGTGCTCATGGGTGCCGGCGACACGCCTGTCGTCGTCTCCAGCGCCACGGGATGCCTGGAGGTCTCCACGACGGTCTATCCGTACAACTCCTGGGACGTTCCCTTCATCCACAACGCCTTCGAGAACTCCGCAGCGACCCTGTCGGGCGTCGAGGCCGCCTTCAAGGCCCTCAAGCGCGCCGGCAAGATTGACCCTGACAAGAAGGTCAAGTTCATCGCCTTCGGCGGCGACGGCGGTACCTACGACATCGGCCTGCAGTCGCTGTCGGGCGCCATGGAGCGCGGCCATGACATGGTGTACGTGTGCTACGACAACGGCGCGTACATGAACACGGGCATCCAGCGCTCCGGCGCCACCCCCTACGGCGCCTGGACCACCACCTCCGAGGTGGGCTCGTGCGGCCTGGGCAAGATGCAGCGCCGCAAGGACCTCACGTCCATCCTCGCCGCGCACCACATCCCCTATATCGCACAGGCTTCCGTCAGCCACTGGCAGGACCTCGTGCGCAAGGCGGAGAAGGCCATCAACACCGACGGCCCCGCGTTCATCAACGTCCTCGCTCCCTGCCCCCGCGGCTGGCGCATCCCCTTCGACATGACCGTGGAGATTGCGCGTCTGGGCGTGGAGACCAACTTCTGGCCGCTCTTCGAGGTGGAGAACGGCGTGTGGAGCCTCACCGAGCAGCGCCGCGTGAAGCCGGTCGAGGAGTTCCTCAAGCCTCAGGGCCGCTTCAAGCACATGTTCAAGCCGGGCAACGAGTGGATGGTCGCCGAGTGCCAGGCTCAGGCCGACGCCAACCTGGCATACCTGCGCGCCATGGTGAAGGGCACGCAGCCCCAGACGCAGGAGTAACTGCGCGCCTGCGTTAAGACTGGTGATTTTTAGGCGGGAACCTGCGGTTTTGCGTGGGTTCCCGCCTTTTTGTATGCTTGGATAGAAGGGTGCCCGGCAGGGTACACGGTGCGAACCCCGGGGTGCTGCAGGGGCGGGCCTCGCGGGTTTGTTGGGACACGAAGGGTTGGAGGCACGACATGGCTCAAGAAGAGAAGAAGGCGGGCGCGGCCGGCAAGGTCGTGCTTGTCATAGTGCTGGCGCTCATCGTTGCGCTGGGCGTGTTTGCGGGCATGGTGTACTCGTCCTACCAGCGCATCATGCCGTTTGCGTCTCAGATAGAGGCATCGGCCGCAACCATCGAGGAGCGTGCGCAGGCCTATGACGTCGACGGGGTCACCTTGGAGCTTGCCCAGGTCGACTTCGCGCTTGACGGCATTGCAGCCGAGCTTGGCGGGGGCGTGTGGGATGTGGCGGCGTGCGTGCCCGTGCTTGGCGAAGACGTGCGCGGTGCCCGCACGCTTGTGGCTGTGGGGCAAGACGTCATGGCAAGCATCGTCATGCCGGTGTCCGACGCCGCACAGACGCTGCCTTCCGGCGCACTGAACTCGCTGGGCAAGGGCCTCGTGAGCGCGGCGACGGGTGTCACGGGCGAGTTCGTCCTGTCGGGAGCAAGCGATGTGGCGAATGCATTGGCTGGCATCGACGGCATGGTTGAGACGCTGCGTGCGGCAGGTCCCCGTCTTGATGCCGATGCCCAGCAGCTGGCTGCGCTCAGTGACTTCCATTTTGACGAGCTCAACCAGGCACGCGACGAGCTGGCCGGTGTGGTGGACGACCTTAGGAGTGTGCTCGACCAGATCTCACCTGCGCTTGAAGGCTATGCGAGCGCCAAGCAAGTGGCGAGCGATGCGGTCGACGCGGCGGGTCAAGTCGCTGGTCAGATTGCCGATGCGGCTGGTCAGGCCCTGGGCGAGGCGGCCGATGCCGTGAACCAGGCCTTCCCTGAGGCTGCGAAGAAGGCACAGGATTTTGTGGACGGCGCCAAGGGGTTCGGTGAAGGTGCCAAGAGCTTCGCCCATGGCGTGCGCGACGCGGTTTTGGGCTAGAAGCTGCGCGGAGCGTTAGTCATTGAGTTCGGCATGCGCCTCGTGTACGGCGCGGGTGATGAGGTCGGTGTTCACACGCCCCTCGTTGCCCGCGCCTTTTTGTAGGAACATGAGGTACTCGATGTTGCCCTCGGGGCCCTTGATGGGCGAGTGGGTGAGGTCGAGCACGGCAAAGCCAGCCTGCCGGGCTTGCTCGGTCACGCAGGTGAGCACATCGCGGTGGACCTGCGGGTCTTTGACGACGCCGCGCTTGCCCACGTGCTCGGGGCCTGCCTCGAACTGCGGTTTCACGAGGCAGACGGCGTGAGCCCCGGTGTGGATGAGCCCGGCGAGGCTTGGCAGCACCTTGCCCAGGGAGATGAACGAGACGTCCGATCCCAAAAAGTCAGCTTCTGCACCGAGGAGCTCGGGGGTGGCCAGGCGGATGTCGAGGCCTTCGAGGCTCGTGACGCGCTCATCTGCCACAAGGCTCTCATGCAGCTGGTCGTGCCCCACGTCGATGGACCACACGTGCGCCGCACCTGCTTGAAGCATGCAATCGGTGAAGCCGCCCGTGGAGGCGCCGGCATCGACGCAGCGCAGGCCACTCAAATCGATGTCCCACACCTCGAGCGCCCGCGCCAACTTCAACCCACCGCGTCCCACGAAGGGGATGGCGCAACCGCGCACCTCGAGCTTGTCGGCGGGCGTCACCATGGCGCTTGCCTTGGTGCAGACCTGGCCGTTCACGTAGACGAGGCCCTGTGCGATGGCCGTCTTGGCCTTTTCGCGCGAAGGGCATTTGCCGAGTTTGGCAAGCACGAGGTCGAGCCGTGCGGTGGGGGTCATTTCGTTTCCTTCGACGAGGTTTTGGCGCGCATGTGCCATGCGACGATGCGCACGATGATGAAGATGATGGCGAAGAGGGCGGCGCTAACGTCGGCGACCTCAAGCACGTAGGTGTTGTTCTCAAAGAGGGCGTAGAGCATAACGAGGGTGAACGCGACGGCAAGCGTGCCATTCACGACGCTCAGCACCTTGATTAAAATGCGACGGGCCTTGTCGCGCGTGCTTGTGGCCACGAGCAGGCCATGGAGCAGCGCCGTCACGCCGGCCACGACTGCCAGCACGGGCAGCACGCGAATGAGTCTGATGAGCACGTTTACCATGGGGCACCTCCCGCTTGCCGTTTGCATAGGATACTTGATGCGCACTGCCACACGCCTGTAAAAGCGGCCATAAAAAAACGAAAGCCGCTCGATTCCTCATCGAACTGGCCTTCGTCCCTTGGGAGGGTGAATGTATAGGCGAGGAAATGCCTCGCGATGGGCTGCAATCCTTTGGATGCAACTGAAGAAATAGTAGCAAGTGTGATATATGCAACAATCGAACTGCTTAAATTGCCATATACTCATACCAGGTTGTACTAACATGTACCAACTATGCACAGTGTTGAGCGCTAGCCTTGGGAGGGCTTGTGGCTGAAAATGTAGATGCCGCCGATCAGGCGCAGGCGTTGCCTGCGCAGCGTATCGAGGCGACCGACTTGGGCTTTGCCCAAGGCGATGCCCTGCGCGTGGAGGATGTCACACGCATCTTGCACGTAAGCAGGAACACCGTATATAAACTGGCCCGCACAGGTGAGCTGCCGTCGTATCGCGTGGGCAGGCAGATGCGCTTTCGCTATGACGACGTACGCGCGCGGCTTGAGGGCGTTGCTGCCGACCAAGAGACGAAGGCTGCGGTTGCCTCGAGGGCAGACGAGCCGAGCGACGTGCTTGTTCCGGGCGACGTGCTCGACGAGGTACCGTCGTGGGTGCGCGGCTCCATCGTTGTGGGCGGCCAGGAAATCGTGGCCGACATGCTGGCGAACTACCTGGCAGGACTGGGCGTCAAAGCGCTGCGCTGCCACACAAACGACTATATGAGCCTTGCACGCATGTACACCGGTGGCGCACACGCTGCGGTCGTGGGTCTGTGGAGCGAGCGCGACTGCGCCTACAACGCGCCCTATCTGCGCACGCTCCTGCCTGGTGTGCCTGCCATTTCGTTCAGGCTCTTCAAACGCAAGGTGGGGTTCACCGTGGCTGCGGGCAACCCCTTGGGTCTCTACGAATGGGGCGACCTGCTCAAGCCCGGCGTTGTCATCGCAAACCGCGAGCGTGGCGCAGGCCCCCGCGTGCTGCTTGACGAAAAGCTCAAGTACCTTGAGGCGCGTGCCGATGTCCTGGCCGGATACGACCGTCCCGCCGCTTCGGAGCTCGCCCAAGCGCTCATGGTGTCGCGCGGCCTTGCAAACGTCGCTGTCACCTCAGCCAAGCCGGCCCGCCAACTGAGGGGTCTCGAGTTTGTGCCCATGCAAGACGAGACCGTTGACCTCGTGGTTCTCAAGACGCCTGCCACCGCCTCCTTCATCAAGGCGGCCCGCAGCCTTTTGCGCACAGCTGCCTTTAGGAGCGAGTTTGATACGACGCTGTATGAGACGCGACTTATGGGCGAACCCGTCTACGAATGTTAGGCGGCTCACTGTGGCACATCATCCGCTGCGTTGGATTGGGGCTTATGTACCTTAGTACACTGCGCCCCAATCCGCCTTGCGGCTGGCGCACCACAGCGACCCGAGGGAGATTATGGGGGGGTTGGTGGCGCGCCATCCGCTGCGTTGGATTGGGGCTCGCGCGCCTCGGTGCACTGTGCCCCGATCCGTCTTGCGGTTGACGCACCACAGCGACCCGGGGGAGTTTGGCGACATGAAAAAGGGCGTGCCTGCAATTATCTGCAGGCAAGCCCTTTTGGTGCATAGACTGGTCGAGGTGCTACCTCGTGGCGTTCTCGGCGTTCATGGTCATGGTCTGGAAGCGGTGCTCCATCCAGGCGTCGGGATAGCGTTCATCGCAGAACTCCTCCACGGCCGTCTCAGCGGGGATGCCCACTTGGCGGGAGAACCAGCGGTCGTAGCTCACCAAGGTGAGACCGCCGTCTATGATCATGAGCACCAAGGCCACGGTTGTGACGGCGTAGCGCCAGTTCCAGGGAATCTTGTGCACGAGGTCGAAGATGAGGGGCATGAGGTACTTCACCCACACCAGGCCTAAGATACCCCAGGCCGCCATGAAGGCGCCGTTCGTGCGCCCGTCGATGGACAAGAACGTGCCGCTGTAATCCCACGCAGTGATGCCGAAGGCGAACTCCAGCAGGTAGCTCACCAAGAACTCGAACGCGCCGCCGATGAGGGCGCTCAGGAAGAAGATGGGAATCGGGTTCTTGTCGCGGATGCCGTTAAGGCCGATGGTCATGAGCACGGCGCCGAAACCATAGATGGGGGAGAAGGGGCCGTAGAGCATGCCCGCGCGGTCCATGTAGCCCGCACCCCTCACCAGGCAGTAGATGGTCTCGATGATGACGCCCAACACGCAGCAGATGACGAACGTCCAAAACAGGTTGAAGAAGGTGAGCTTGAAGGGGGCCTTACCGCCGTACTTCTTGAGGTGCTCGAGGCGCTCCTCTTCCCGACTGCGCTCGTCGAGTTTGCGCAGCTTGCGCTCGAGAGCGCGCTCCTCGGCAAGCGAGGGGTCGAGGTAAATCTGCAGCACAATCATAAAGACGATGGGGATGCCCGTCGCTTCGAGGGCATGGTTTACGCCGGCGTTCAGGACGTTGAGGATGAGCTGGGCCACCAGCAACACCATGATGGTGCGGGCGATTTGCGCAGAGTGGCGGCGCTTGTCTTTGACGAGCAACACGCCCAGTGCGATGTCGAATCCTGCGACGAGTCCTGAGCTTGCGGCCAGGCAAACCAAGAGCGCCAGCACCGGCTTCTGCAGCGTGGTGCCGCCCGTGAACTGCGTGATGTCAATCTCGAAGACGAAGGCGAGGATGATTGCGAGGATGATTGCGAGCAGTTTCAGGATTTCGATTGCGCCCCAAATGATCATGAGGACGCCGAAGACCTTGAGCGGCACGGGCACTTTCTTCGCAGGGATGGCGTGGCCCTTGGTCACGATAGGCTCGGTGGGCCTGCAACCCTGCGCTTCAACTGTCGGCTCGGCTTGTGGCGCATCAACAACTGCTCCGGCAACCTGCTTGTCGTCGGTCGTCATACAGTCGCCTCCTTGATTGTGAGGGGGAATCTACGATGACTGATTAGCGATCGTCGTCATCGTCCTCGTCGTCATCGTCGTCCCAGTCGTCATCGTCGTCCTCCCACCAGTCCTTGTCTTCTTCGACAGGGTGGTTGTAGAACATCTTGTGCGTCTTGCGCTCGGCGAGGAAGGCGATGATGATGAAGATGAGCATACCGCCGATGATCAGGAACACGACGCCGCTTTCCATGCCGAAAAGCGTGAAATGCGACTCGGTTTCCCAACCGAACAGCCACAAAATAAAATCCATGGGTCCTCCAGCTGTGGTAGTAACATGCGTGCGATAGCATACCCCCACATTAGGCTGCTCTAAGGGCTAAAATGACGGAATTATGCGATTCGTCCGACCTTCTCGCCTGTTCGGGAGGGGGCGGGCACAGTCTTTACGGCCCCGCGAGGGGTCGCCACACCACAGGAGGAACGACATGCACGACATTCGCTTGCTTCGTGAGCACCCCGAGGTCCTCGACGCCGCCATGGCCAAGCGCCACGGCTCTTGGGACAAGGAGCGCTTCCTGTCTCTCGACCAGCAGCGCCGCGAGGTGATCCAGGAGGTCGAGGCTCTTCAGGCCAAGCGCAACAGCTCCTCCAAGGAGATCGGCGCCCTCATGAAGGACGGCCGTGCCGACGAGGCTGCCGCCATGCGCGAGGAAGTCGCTTCCATGAAGGATCGCATCGCCGAGCTCGACGCCCGCCGCGACGAGCTTGAGGGTGCCGAGACCGAGCTTGTGAGCCACATTCCCAACATTCCTGCCGAAGCCGCTCCCGAGGGTCTCGACGAAACGTTCAACGTCGAGGTCAAGCGCTGGGGCACCCCGCGTGACTTTTCGGCCGAGGGCATCGAGGCCAAGCCGCACTGGGACCTTGGCACCGACCTGGGCATTCTCGACTTCGACCGCGGCGTGAAGCTGTCCGGTGCCCGCTTTACCGTGCTCGCCGGCATGGGCGCTCGTCTTGAGCGCGCCCTCATCAACTTCTTCATCGACACGCACACCTCGCGCGGCTACCAGGAGTTCTGGATGCCCATCGTCGCCAACCGCGCAACGCTGTATGGCACGGGCCAGCTGCCTAAGTTTGACGAGGACCTCTATCATGTGCGCGGCGAGGACGAGGACATGTACCTCATCCCCACGGCCGAGGTCGTGCTCACCAACCTGCACCGCGACGAGACCATTGACGGTGCCAAGCTCCCCCTGCACTACACGGCGTTCACCCCCTGCTTCCGTGAGGAAGCCGGTTCCGCCGGTCGCGACACGCGCGGCATCATCCGACAGCACCAGTTCGACAAGGTCGAGATGGTGAACTTCTCCAAGCCCGAGGAGTCCGACGCCTGCCTGGCCGCCATGGTCGAGGAGGCTGAGTACGTGCTCCAGCAGCTTGGCCTGCCCTACCGCATCATCAACCTGTGCGGCGGCGACCTGGGCTTCTCTGCTCGCCAGACGTTCGATCTGGAGGTGTGGCTGCCCAGCTACAACTCCTACAAGGAGATCAGCTCCTGCTCCAACTGCGGTGACTTCCAGGCTCGCCGCGCCAACATCCGCTACTCCGACCCGACTGCTTTCAAGGGCACGCGCCTCGTGCACACGCTCAACGGCTCGGGCCTGCCCGCCGGCCGCACCATGGCGGCGATTCTGGAGAACTACCAGAACGCCGACGGCACGGTCACGGTGCCTGAGGTCCTGCGCCCGTACATGGGCTGCGACGTCATTCGCTAAGCCTTTAAGGGCGGCAGCAGGTTATACTGCTGTCGCCTTTTTTATTTGATGTGCCAGCTGACGCAAGGAGGACGCTCATATGAATAAGTCGTTCAAGCTCTTCGCCTCTGCCGCCCTGTCCCTCGCCGTGGCGGGTACATGCCTCGCCGCCCCCGCCTTCGCGGCGGGTGACTCGTCTGCCCTGGGTGGCGCGCTCGATGCCGTCGCGCGTGCGGCCGAGCAGGCTGGTGCCGAGCAGGCTCCCGCTGCCCCCGGCGTCGACGAATCCGATACGCTCATCTCTCTGGGCACGCATATCAACTTTGCCGGCATTGCCTTCGACGTGCCTGAGGGCTACACCGACGACGAGGATCCCAGCGACGACGTGCTGAGTGTGACCAATGAGTCGGGCACCGTTTCCATGAGCGTCTACGACATGCGCGAGGTCGGCTTCCCCGCCGACACCGACTGGGCGTCGTTCTTCAGCAGCCTTGCCCAGATTTCCGTCGCGGGCTACGAGGGCTCCACGGTTGAGGAGCTCGGCGCCGACGAGCTTGGCGAGGGCGTGATGATGTACGCCTACGGCCTGGTCGTGCCCGACGGCGACGACACCTATATCATTGTGCAGCTCTATGTGCCTACGGCCGAGGGCGGCTTCACGTTCATGCAGATGGGCTACTCCGCCAACGACGTCACGGACGAAGACACTGACGAGCTGACCGAGGTCATCGACTCCCTCAAGCTTGCCGAGGATGACGGCCTCGACATCGACGACCTCGGCACTTCTTCTTGCGGCTTCACCTTCGACCTGCCTGAGGGCCTGGTTCCCTATGAGGACGAGGATTACGCCTGGATCGATGAGAACGGCGACATCCTCATCATGACCATGGGCCATGTGGTTGAGGGCGCCGCCGAGCTGACCAGCGAGGACTATGCCGCGCTGTATGAGGCCCTTACGCCCGAAGGTGACTCACCTGAGTCCAAGGTCACGCTGCTCGACCGCGACGTGGTCGACGGCAAGAACGGCCTCGTGTCGGCATACAGCTCCTATGAGGTTGCAGACCCCGACGAGACTGTGTACGCTGTCGTCATCGTGACCCCGGTTCTCGAGGACGATTCCGTGAGCGTCACGATCGTCTGGTGCTCCGAGCAGGGTGCTGCGAAGTATGGCGAGGCCATTTTTGACATGATGGAGTCGTTCGACAAAGAGTAACGCGATTCAGTTTTGTCTGTCCGAGAGAGGAGATTCGGCCGTGCAGGTCAACGTGCAGCTTGATGAGCAGGGCTATCTGCCCGATACCTATGGCAAGTTCAGCGCTGAAGCCGATCAGGGTGCGGGCATGTGCCTGAGGTCGTTCCCGTTCGAGGTGACCGACGTGCCACAGGGCACGCGCACCCTCGCATGGATCTTCATGGACTGGGACTCTATGCCGGTGTGCGGGTTCCCGTGGATGCACTGGTGCGCGTACCAGACGGGAATTGAGGGCGACACGGTCCTGTTCGCCGACGACGTGTCGCGCCTTGGCCAGCCGGGACTGTTCCAGGGATACAACAGCGCCGCCAAGCGCGACCCGGAGTTTGGCGTGGGCTACGAGGGGCCCTGCCCGCCCAATGCCGACCATGTCTACACCATGCATGCGGTCGCTCTCGATGTCGAGCTCGACCTGGCTGCGCCGTTTTGGGCAAACGAGCTGGTGCAGGCCTGCCGTGGCCATGTGCTCGGCGAGGCCGTGACGCTGCTGCCCAGCAGGTCGTAAGCGGCCGTGGCTCTTCTTATATAACCCGGATGCGAGGGGCCCGACTGCCAGTTGGCGGCCGGGCCCCTCGGCGTTTTGCTGATTGGACGCGTGTTGAATTGACCGTGCCTGATCGGCTTGGGTGATGCGTGGCTAAGGCTTACCCTCTCACTGCATAGCGCCAGTACGTTGTGAGGGTGATAACGGCGCAGACAAGCAGAAAGCCCAGCATGATGAGGTAGCTCGGCACATAGGAGCCGCACAGGTCGGCGAGCGTGCCGGGCACGATGTTGAAGGCGAAGCCGCCAAGCGAGTAGGCCACCTGGAAATTCTTGATGACGCGTGCGCGGCGCAGCGGCGTGGAAAGCTTGAGCGACCACACGGAGATGCCCACGGTGCCCAACGACAACCCGAAGCCGAAGAGCACGGCCGCCACCCAGGCGATTGCCGGGCCCCCGATGCCCACCAGGCAGCACATGGCGCAACCTGCGATGAAGATGCAGAAGAAGACGACCGAGCCCTTGAAGACGCCGACGATGTCGAATACCTTGCCCGAGATGGCTTTGGACGCGGTGAGGCAGCCGCCTGCGACGGCGATGACGGTGGCGGCTTGCATGCGGTCGATTCCGTTTGAGGTGAGCAGGATGGACAGGTAGTTGAACCCGTCCACCGAAAGCACCCCCAGAAGCGTCATGGCCACCATCATCGCGACGAACGCCCCACGGGGCAGGTCGACGCCGCCTTCGTTTGCCGCCTGCACCGCATGGGGGTGGCCCGGTTTGTGAAAGCTGCCGTTTTCTGGCCGTTCGGGCAAGGAGAAAGGCTCGAGGCCCATGTCTTGCGGGCGATTGCGCAGAAGGACGAAGACCACGGCGCCGATGGCCGCCGCAATCGCCGACTCACAGAGAAACGCCGCAGACAGCGAGCTCGCATGAATGATGCGCGCCGCCACGGGAGAGACGATGAGCGAGGCCATGCCGCTGCCTGCCGAGGCGATTCCCACGGCCGTGCCCACATGGTCGCGAAACCAGCGTCCCACGAGCGTCGTCATGCATACCATGCCGCCCAGGCCGTATCCCGCGCCGGTGAAGACCGCCCCAAGGCAGAAGAGCACTGTGGAGCGTGCCTGCGAGAAGATGCCGAACCCCACGGCGGTGAGCAGCGTGGCCACGAGCACGCCGCGCCTGCAGTCGAGCCGGGTGTAGTAGCGGTTGACGAGCAGCATGCAGACAAGCGAGGTGAGCGTGCGGCATGCCAGCACGACTGAGCCGGCGGTGTTGCCCACCACTTCGACGATGTAGGGCTGGTACACGCCAAACGACGTGCTTGCAAAGCCCATGTTGACGAACAGGAACAGAAAGCAGCAGGCGCAGACGACCTTCTCGTAATGAGCGCGTACGACTTGGGGCATGCTCATGCAAACACCTTCTGGGGCGCCGGGCCTGCTTGCGTCCGGCCGGGCTGGATCGTGGCTGATGTGCGCGCCGCCGATGCTGTGTCGGTTGCGGCGACGGTCTCGCTCGTCTGATTCCGGGTACCGTATGCGGACGGCAGTCGAGTCAACTGCACGCTATCACGGGGCTTCGCATATCATGTGACGGCACACAATTCGTAACCGGAGGCACACGTGAACGTCACCTATGACCAGCGGCTTCAAGACTACATGCGGGCAAAGGGGTACTGTGCCGTCGTCTTCCAGGAGGTCTCGGCCATTGGCTGCTGTGCCGACTCCTCGGAGCTCTACTCCCGCTTTGCGAAGGCTCCCGAGGCTGAGAAGCTGCGAGCACAGGGTACCTGGCGCATCGTGGAGGCCCCCGTGGGGGAGCTGTTCTTGGCGCGCGGCCTGGAGGTAGACGACGAGGTGTCCCTGGGCCTCAAGAGCTTTTTGGGCTTGAAGGACATCTCCTACAAAGGCATTGCTGCCTGGAAGCTGTAATAGAGAAAGGCCTGGTTGGAAAGTTATTCCAACCAGGCCTGCTGACGATGTGGGGACGCTGCGCGTTTTGAGTCGCGCATGTGCCTATGCGACGAACGGGGCGCCTTTCTGGGCGGCCACACAGGCGGCGGCGTAGGCCGCGACCTCGGCGGTTTGCTCGGGAGTGGGGTTGCGGGTAATCTCGATGGTGTCGCCGGGATGCACGGCACCGCCCTTGATCACGCGCACGAACACGCCCTCGTGGGGCATGATGCACTCGCCCATGGAATAGTAGATGGCGCAGTGCGTGTGGCATTCCTTGCCGATCTGGGTGAGCTCGAGCTCGACGCCGCCCGAGGTGGTGAATCGCGTGCCGAGCGGCAGGTGCTTGAGGTCGAAGCCTTCCACGATGAGGTTCTCACCGAAGGCTCCGTCGGACACGTCGGCCCCGCGGTCCTTGAAATCCTCGATGGCTTCGAATCCCAGCAGGCTCACCTGACGGTGCCACTTGCCAGCATGCGCGTCGCCCTCGATGCCCCAGTCTTCCTTGAGCTTCACGCTGGCCTGCGGGGTCTTTTGAATCCCCTTGCGGTCGCTGGTGCAAACGGCGTGAATGGTGCCCATATTTTGTTCTCTCCTGTGTTTTCTCTCCCTCAGTTCCCTGCCGGGAGTCGGCTGAGCGCATCTTAGACGATTTTTCCGCTCAAGGAAACAGGGAATGCGGACAGAATCGCCCAATGGCAAAACTCGGTGTAGCCGAATGGGCAAATATGCCCCTTAAACAGCAGTTTCCTGAAGTTTTCCTGAGCTATAGGGGGTACACTAGCCCCATCTGTGTTTGCCGTGCGGGCTGCACCTTCTATGACTCATTGCCAGCCTGCCTGTACGTGAGCGAGAAAGGTAGGCAAGGAATGAGCGAGGAGAATTCCTGGCTTGGACGCAGGGTTGTCGCGGCCGGCGCGACCCTGCTTGCGGTCGGCACCCTGGCATGGGCCGCCCCCGCTTTGGCCAGCTCCGGTGGCGACCCGCAAGCCACGGTTGTAGACGATGCATCCACCATCAATTGGGTGACTCCCGACGATGCCGGCGGTCCTCCTCCGCTTCCCGACGACATGGGTGAGAACCCCCGCCCCGGCATGGATCCCGTGGGCGCCCCCGAAAAGAGGCATGGCGCTGCGGAGGGTGAGGTGCTGGCGCCGCCCGTCAAGGTCGATCCCGAATGCGCTCCCGCCGATGACTGCGTGACGCTGTGGGTCTGGGCCGCCTCCATGATGGTCGATCCCGACATCACGATTCGCCAGATGAACGCCTGGCGTGCCCAGGCGGCCGAGAAGGGCGTTTGCAACGCCGAAGGCGAGCCCATCGAGGGGGCACCGCTCGTGTGGAGCGACTCCCTTGCATTTGCGGCCCAGGAGATGGCCGTCGAGCTTGCCCTGGGCGCCGATCCGGCCACGCTTGAGCGACTGGACGGCTCGGGCAGCGTCATCAACGGCGAAGGCAACACGTTCTTCCCCAACACCCACATCACGGGTGTCAACATTTCCAACCTCACGAGCATACAGGGCACGCTTGACGCCTGGTATGTGCAATCAGAGGCATACTGGTATGGTCCCCAGAGCACGGTGTACTACACCACGGGCGACTATGCCAACGCCGTGTCCAACGAGGCCAAGGCCGTGGGCATGGCGTCTGTCATGCTTTCCAACCAAGAAGTCTATACGGTCTGTCTCTTTGGCGACGCGGCTCCCGAGGAAGTGGATGGCACCACGTATGCCCCCACGACGGGCGGCGCCATCTACCAGGGCGTGAACGTGCAGAAAGACAAACTCATTTTCGAGCTCGTCGCCCCTGAGACCCTGACGGTCGGTGAGCCGGTTGAGCTGGGCATCAACGCCTCCACGACGCTCACGGGAAATGCCGTGGGCCGTGCCGCAGGCGTTGCCATCGACCCGACCGAGCTGTTTGAGCAGGCAACGGTGCAGGTCGTCCAAGACGGCAAGGTTGTTGGTGAAATTGCGGGTGGCAAGCTTCGGGCCCTGGGCGGATTTGTGTCCGGGCCTGCGACGCTGCAGGTTGTTATGGCCGACGAGGTCGTAGCCAGTGCCGAGGTCGAGGTCGTCGCAGTGCCCACGGCCCTGGGCGAGAGCGCCACCATTATCTCGATGGTTCCCAGCGGCGATACGCTCGAGCTTCCTCAGACGATGAGCGTCCTGTGGACGGGCGGTGCGACAACCGACGAGCCGGTGACGTGGGAGGCCTTGACCGACGAGCAGCTTGCCATGCTGAAGAGCCGCGAGGGCGGCTCGTTCGAGGTCGCGGGTACCGTGGAGACCCTGGGCGAGGACGTCACGGTGAAGGTGACCGTCCTGCCTGCCGTGCCTGTGTATGCCGACATGCCCCCCGCCCAGGAAATCTGGGTGGGCGGCATTCCCGCGCTTCCTGAAACCCTAACCGTCACCTGGTCCAATGGCGACGTGAGCGATGAGCCTGTGACCTGGGACGAGCTTGACACCACCGTTGCCGGGACGCTTACGGCCACAGGTACGATCGAAGGTCTTTCCAGCCCTGTGACGGCGCAAGTGACGGTCAAGCCGCTCGAGGTCGCAAGCGTCGAGGGGCAGGATGTGGAGCTCGATATCGCGAGCGGCGAGATGAATGCCGACACCCTTTTTGCGGCATTGCCGGCCACTGCCTCGGTAAGCTGGTCTGATGGCAGCGTGACCGAGGAGCCCATTGCATGGAGCGCGCTTCCCGGCGAGCAGGAGGCCGCGCTTTCTAGCCGCGGGGGCGCTGCGTTTACGTTGAGTGGCGTGGTTGGCGAAACGGGCGTTGCGGCCAGTGCGAAGATCAAGGTTGAAGCGGCGACAATGGTGTCTGCCGAAACGGTGCCTGCCCAGGAGGTCTGGGTGGGCGGCGAGCCCGCCCTGCCCGAGACCGTGGCCGTCACCTGGTCCAACGGCGACGTGACCGACGAGCCCGTCTCCTGGGGCGCGGCCGACACCTCCCAGCCCGGAACCATCGAGGTCGCGGGCTCGGTCGAGGGCCTGGCCGACCCCGTCGTGGCGACGGTCGAGGTCAGGGCCCCCGAGGCCGTGTCGGCAGGCGACGGCGAGCCCGTCGCGGCCTCTGTGCCCAGCGGCGCCGGGGCCGCCGACGTCCTGGCGGCCCTTCCCCAGACCGTGCCCGTCTCCTGGTCGGACGGCTCGGTGACCGAGGAGCCCGTCGCCTGGGCCGAGCCCGACGCGGGGCAGCTCGCGGCCCTGTCCAGCCGCGAGGGCGGCACGGTCGAGGTGCAGGGCGCCGTGGGCGACACGGGCCAGTCCGTGAGCGCGACCGTCGAGGTCGCCCCCGCAGAGCCCGCCTCCGCCCAGGCGCCCCAGGCCCAGGAGGTCTGGGTGGGCGGCGAGCCCGCCCTGCCCGAGACCGTGGCCGTCACCTGGTCCAACGGCGACGTGACCGACGAGCCCGTCTCCTGGGGCGCGGCCGACACCTCCCAGCCCGGAACCATCGAGGTCGCGGGCTCGGTCGAGGGCCTGGCCGACCCCGTCGTGGCGACGGTCGAGGTCAGGGCCCCCGAGGCCACGGCGGTTGAGGTGTCTGACGCCGCAGCCCAGACTCTTGAGGTTGAGCCCGGCGCGGTGCCCGATTTGCCCGCCACCGTCCAGGTGAGCTGGTCTGACGGTCAGACGAGCGAGGAGCCCGTGGTGTGGGACGTTCCCGGCGCCGAGGAGTTCGTGGCCGGCACCGACGTCAAGATTTCCGGCGAGGTCGAGGCGACTCAGCAAAGCGTCGAGGTCACCGTGCATGTGAAGGATGAGGAGCCGGCTCCCGCATCGCAGGCCGAGGCCGATTCTGACAAGGATGCAGCCGCCGTGACCGACACCAAGGCCGGCGAAGACGATGCCACGTCGCAGCCTGCCGCTTCTCCGACGAAGCCCGATGCCGCGGCTACGCAGGACGGCAAGGACGGCAAGGCCGACCAGGCCGACTCCGCATCGAAGCCTGATGCTGCGGCCACGCAGGATGGCAGGGCCGACCAGGTCGCGACTGCCCCTCAGCCCGCCGCTCCCGAGAAGTCCGATGCGACCGACGTCACGTCTTCTGAGGAGCGCCAACAGGCCGGGTTGCCCGCATGGGTGATTGCGACCTTGGCGGGCTTGGGTGCCGCCTTCGTTGCGGCCGTCGCGTTCGTCGTCTCCAAGCGCCGCCGCGCCGAGGACGACGAGCCCATAGGCAAGCACGCGGCGCCTAAGAACAAGTAAACGTCCTATTCACAGGGGGTGCGGATGTATGTCCGCGCCCCTTTGAGGTTAAAGGAGTACCTGTATGCCTTGCACCACTTTGCTTGTTGGCAAGAACGCCAGCTACGATGGGTCGACCATCGTCGCGCGCAATGAGGACGCACCCAGCGGTGAGTTCACGGCCAAGCGCTACAACATCGTGAAACCTTCCGACCAGCCGCGTCACTATCGCTGCGTCATCTCCCATCTCGAGATTGACTTGCCCGAGGAGCCTATGCGCTACTCCAACGTGCCCAACGCCGACCTTAAGGAAGGCATTTGGGGCGAGGCGGGCGTCAACGAGGCCAACGTTTCCATGAGCGAGACCGAGACGCTCACCACTAACGAGCGCGTGCTTGGCGCCGACCCGCTTGTGCGCTTGCAGCCCGCCTGCGGTGCCCTGCCCGAGGTGCCCGGCGGCATCGGCGAGGAGGACATGCTCACGCTCGTGCTTCCCTACATCCGCTCCGCCCGCGAGGGCGTGCTGCGCCTGGGCGGCCTGCTTGAGCGCTATGGCACATACGAGATGAACGGCATTGCCTTCCAGGACGTCGACGAGATCTGGTGGCTCGAGACGGTGGGCGGCCACCATTGGATTGCCAAGCGCGTGCCCGACGACGCCTATGTCGTGGTGCCCAACCAGCTCTCTATCGACTCGTTCGACCTCGACGACGCCTTTGGCGAGCAAGCCGAGCACCTGTGCAGCGCCGACCTGCGCGAGTGGATGGCCGAGAACCACCTCGACCTCACCATGCGCTTCGAGGCCGAGGGCGACGACGTAACGCCCCTTGGCATGTTCAACCCCCGTGAGGCCTTCGGCTCGGCCAGCGACTCCGACCATGTGTACAACACGCCTCGTACTTGGGCTATCCAGCGCTTCCTCAACCCCACGACGTGTGTGTGGGACGGCCCCGAGGCAGCCATGGGCCCGGAGAGCGACGCCCTGCCGTGGGACTGCGTGCCCGAGCGCAAGGTGACCGTGGAGGACGTGAAGTACGCCCTCTCCCTGCACTACCAGGGCACGCCCTACGATCCTTACGGTCACGCCGGTTGCCCCGACCAGCGTGGCAAGTACCGTGCCATCGGCATCAACCGCAACTGCCAGCTCTCCGTGGTGCAGCTGCGTCCCGGCAAGCCCGAGGTCATCACGGCCGTGCAGTGGATCGCCTTCGGCTCGAACCCCTTCAACGCCCTCGTGCCGTTCTACCCTGCGGTGGACGAGGTTCCTGCATACATGTCGGTGACGCCCGACAAGCCCTCGACTGAGAGCTTCTACTGGGCAAACCGCCTCATTGCGGCCATTGCCGACCCGCACTTTGCCGTGTGCGCCCCGCACATCGAGCGCTACCAGCTCAAAGTGGGCGGCATGGGCCATGCGATGCTCAACGCCACCGACAAGAAGGTCACTCAGGAGGGGCTCGACTACAAGTCGGCCGAGCCGGTGCTGCGCCAGGCAAACGAGGACATGGCCCGCAAGCTGCAGGAAGAGACGACCGACGTGCTCGACAAGGTCCTCTTTGCCTCGAGCATGCTCATGAAGAACGCGTTCTCACGTTCTGACGGGTAAATATTTTTTGAACTATACTTGCAATTAGTAATAAATCCTAATAATATGAGTCCCATACCGCATCGCAAGGCGGTATGGGACTTTTTTACTGACTGTCGAAGCCATGCTTGCTTCGAAGGGGATTTTGGAGAGGACGATACGAATGAACCAGTACAGGTGCCCCATCTGCGGTTACATCGCCGAGTTCGAGGGCGAGATGCCCGCTGACTACGTATGCCCCCAGTGCAAGTGCCCCGGCGAGCGCTTTGAGAAGCTCGGCGGCGCCAGCGAGCCCGTCGAGGAGGGCTGGGCTGCCGAGCACGTTGTGGGTGTCGGCAAGCTCGAGAACGTCCCGGCCGACATCGTGGCCGACCTTCGTGCCAATTTCGAGGGCGAGTGCTCCGAAGTGGGTATGTACCTTGCTATGAGCCGCGTTGCCGAGCGCGAGGGGTATCCCGAGATCGGCGAGTACTGGAAGAAGGCCGCCCTTGAGGAGGCTGAGCACGCCGCCAAGTTCGCCGAGCTTCTCGGTGAGGTCCTGACCGACTCCACCAAGAAGAACCTCGAGATGCGCGTTGCCGCCGAGAGGGGAGCCACTGCCGGCAAGACCGACCTGGCTCGCCGTGCCAAGGCCGCCAACCTCGACGCCATCCACGACACGGTGCATGAGATGGCTCGCGACGAGGCGCGTCACGGCCGTGCGTTCGAGGGCCTGCTCAAGCGTTACTTTGGCTAGTCTGTTCGTTTCTACCAGGAGTGTTTCTCAAAAGGAGAGAGGAAGCGCCATGGACACCACCACCAGCCGCCGCAACTTCGTGAAGGCAACCGCAGGCGGAGCAGCCGCCCTTGCCGCACTTGCATCGCTTCGCGTCCCCCAGGCCCAGGCCGCCACGACCGAGACCAAGACCGAGTACTTTGCCGGCAAGGCAAACGCCCGCCAGATCAACGACGACCTGTGGTGGGTCGGCGCCTGCGACAAGCGCCTTGCCCTGTTCGAGAACGTCTACCCGCTCGACCACGGCGTGGCTTACAACTCCTACCTGCTGCTTGACGAGCAGACCGTCCTTATCGACACGGTCGACCGCTCCGTCATCGGCCAGTACTTCGAGAACGTCGAGGCTGTGCTCGACGGTCGCACCCTCGACTACCTCATCGTCGACCACATGGAGCCCGACCATGCCTCCGGCGTGGCGCAGGTTCTCACGCGCTATCCCGAGTGCACCCTGGTGACCACGGCGCTCGCCCAGGCCATGATCGGCCAGTTCTTCGAGGGCGTTGACATCTCCGACCGCGTCATCACCGCAGCTGAGGGCGACACCCTCACGGTGGGCGCGCACACCCTCGCCTTCGTTGAGGCCCCCATGGTGCACTGGCCCGAGGTCATGGTGACCTTCGACGCCACCACCGGCATCCTCTTCAGCGCCGACGCCTTCGGCTGCTTCGGCGCCCTCGACGGCAACATGTACGCCGACCAGGTCAACTTCAAGGAGAAGTGGCTCGACGAGGCTCGCCGTTACTACTGCAACATCGTGGGCAAGTACGGCCCCCAGGTTCAGGACGTGCTGGCCAAGGCCTCCACGCTCGACATCTCCATGCTGTGCTCCACGCACGGCCCCATCTGGCGTGAGGACCTGGGCTGGATCATCGACAAGTACGACAAGTGGTCGAGCTACACGCCCGAGGACGAGGCCGTCGTTGTCTTCTACGGCTCCATCTACGGTGGCACGGAGAACGCGGCGAACATTCTCGCCTCGCAGCTCTCCCAGGCCGGCGTCAACGACGTCAAGGTCTACGACGTGTCCAAGACCCACGGCAGCTACCTCATCGGCGAGGCCTTCCGCGCGAGCCACCTGGTCTTCTGCAGCGCCACGTACAACATGGGCATCTTCACGCCCATGAAGAACTTCCTCAACGACCTCGTGGCCCACAACATGCAGAACCGCAAGGTCTCCTTCGTTGAGAACGGCACCTGGAGCCCGGCATCCGGCCAGCTCATGCAGGACATCGTGGCCACCATGCCCGACATGGTGCAGGTGGGCGACCTCGTCACCATCCGCTCCACGCCCAACGCCGCCAACGTCGAGGAGCTCACCGAGCTCGCCGGTGCCATCGCAGCCTCCTTGTCGGGCGACGAGTCCGTCGGCACCGCCGTTGTGACGTCCGACAACGCCGAACCTGCTGCCGGCACCGTCGAGGCCGCCGAGAAGGCCTCCGACGTGGTGACCACCTGGAAGTGCACCGTGTGCGGCTACATCTACGAGTGCGAGGGCGAGGAGCTCCCCGCCGACTTCGTCTGCCCCCTGTGCGGCAAGGACGCCACCTTCTTCGAGCTCGTGGAGGAGTAGCCTGAAGGGTGCGGGAGGAACGGCGTCCTCGTGATGCAAACCTTCTTATAGAACGAAATATTGAAGCCCCGTCGACACCTGGTCGGCGGGGCTTCTCTGTGTCTATACTGGCGATTGTCCACATTGATTGAAATCGGTAGGGGAGGGGCGCCCTGTGCACTGCATGTATGTGGTCAAATGTGCCGACGGCACCCTCTATACCGGATACTCGCCCGATGTGGAGGCGCGCGTGGCGGCGCACAACGCTGGCAAAGGGGCCAAATATACCAAGACGCGCCGCCCCGTCGAGCTTGTGGGGAGCGCTGCATTCGAGACAAAACACGAGGCCATGAGCGCCGAATGGCACTTCAAGCAACTCTCTCGGGCCCAAAAAGACGCCCTGCTTGCTCGTATGAGCCCTTCTGAGCCCCTCGAAGACATCCTCACCGAGGCCTTCAATGACGAAGAAAAGGGGCAGATGGAAGAATGACACAAGGGGACGGGTGCAACGTGTCATTTTGAGGCCACATCCGATTGCGGGGATGCACGAGGCAAGGCTGCGCTTGCTGTTTTGGCAAAGAAATTGGCCCGAGAGTAGGGAAACCTTGCAAAACAACGAGTGGGTTTTTGCAACGACACAAAAGGGTGGGTGCAGTGTGTCGTTGATTCTGCCGGGGCAGGGGAGGCTCGCATAGACGCCGGGGCTGAATGACACAAAGGGAATGACGCAGAGAGGCGGGTGCGCTGTGTCATCCGGGTAGGATGGGCGGCGCCTTACTCCATCCCTGGGTAGTTCGTCTGCCTGAGGGCCTCGTAGAGCACGATAGCCACCGAGTTTGAGAGGTTGAGCGAGGAGATGCCCGCGAATCCCGTGCGCACGAAGTTGCCGCAGATGTCGGGTCGCGTCTGAGCGGCGGGGGCGTCTTGGCCGGCCAGCTCCTCGTGATGAGCGTGCCAGGCGGGGCCGTCGTCGAGCGCCATGGCGTCGGGCAGCATCGGAATGCGCTCGCAGCATTGAGGCAGACTGGCGAGAATCTCCTGGTCGATGCCCGTGCTTTCGCGGCCGAACACCAGGTAGTCGCCGTCGCGATACGTTGCCTGCGTGTACACGCGGCTTGCGCGCTTGGTGAGCAGGTGAAGTCGTTCGGGATGCGCCTCGAGCTCGGGGTTGCGAGCGACGAAGTCGTCCCAGCCCTCATATTCGCATACGTCGAGGTTGTGCCAGTAGTTCATGCCGGCGCGCTTGAGGGCGGCGTCGGTGAGGTTGAAGCCGTAGGGCTTGATGAGATGCAGTCGCGCCCCCGTCACCACGCAGGTTCGCCCGATGTTGCCGGTGTTGGAGGGAATCTCGGGCTGGAAAAGCACGACGTTGAGCATGGTGTCCTTTCGGTTGCGTCTACAGGAACAGCTTTGCAAACAGCGGCCAGGTGAACGTGCCGGCGACAATGGCGATGATGAGCAGGTGGCCAGGATAGAACGTGTAGGAGATCCATTTGTTCATATGGCCCTTCTTGCCGTTGTAAAGAAGGCAGGCGAGCGCGATGCCGACGATGCACCACATCTGAATCTGGCTTCCGTGCAGTATGGTGACGAGCGACGCCAGAGCGAACTGCGCTATGCGCGACTCTTTGCCCAGGTACATGGCTCCTGCGAGCAAGATGCCATACCCCTCGTAGCTGGGATGAATGAGGTTCTGGCAGGCCCAATAGCAGCCGGCCAAGACGACAATCGCCACAATTTTGCCGGCCCACCAGGGCAGATGCAGGCGCTTTTGGCTTGCTTCCCCTGCCCACATGGGAAGGAGCGCCACGAGCAACGTCACCATGATGTTGAGGTGGTCGGTCCAACTGGCGTCGTCTGAGTGCAGCGCCAAGTCATAGGGAATCTCGCTTACCAGGGCGAACAGGAACAAGCGCAGCGCATATTTGGGAAAGCTGCGCGTGTGCTGCGACCCTTCTACCAGCTCGAAGCAAAAGATGGGAAACGTGATGCGCCCAACAACGCGCATCCAGTAATACACCTGGTACACAGTGGAAGAAACGACGGTGGGATCGACCAGCGAGGCGCGGTAGTAGTTGTACACGAACACGGCCGAGATGTGGTCCACTACCATGCACACAATGGCAATCCACTTGAGCGCCGACCCTGAGAGAACCTGCCAGGGATAGTGCTTCGTCATTGCCACGCTGTCTGCCTGTGACCTGCCATTATCGCAACGCCGCGCGACCCGCGCGCAACCTTCGTCACTCTGTCCCATACCCCGAGCCAATCTACGCCGAGCCTTCGTTTAATAAACCCCGCAGTATAGCGCTCATGTATGGCAGCCCGCCCTATGTTTTCCGCCAGAGCATGTCCCAGCCCAAGCGGGTATCGTGTGCAGGCTTGGGTTTGGTTCAGGCGCAGTTCCGCAGCGGCCCAATGGTCTGAAACGCCCAACGGCCCACTTCGCGTGAGGGTGCAATCGTCCGAGGTCGGGGGCATGGTTCGGGCGTGTTTTCCGTCAGAGCATGTCCCAGCCCAAGTGGGTATCGCGTGCAGGCCGTCACTTGGCCCAGGCGCAGTTCCGCAGCGGCGCAGCCGCGAGGACTGTCTGAGCACTGGGTCAAGTGACGGCCGGTATTGCCGCTACCCCTTCCGCTGGGCCTCCATGATCAGCATTTGCAACCTGTTCTCCACGTTGGCAAAGCTCGTATCCGGGTCGTAGTCCAGGGCAAGGATGTTTGCCTGAGGGTACAGCTCCTTCAGGCGCTTCACGATGCCGCGGCCCACCACGTGGTTGGGCAGGCATCCGAAGGGCTGCAGGATGATGAAGTTGTTCACGCCGTGCGCCGCGTGGTGCATGATCTCGGCGGGGATGAGCACGCCCTCGCCGGCGTCGAAGGTGTGGTGGATCACCTGGTCGCTGGCGCGCGTCACGTCGCGCAGGCGCGGCGGGCGCTCGTAGAGGGGATGCGCGCAGGCGATGCGGTCGCAGGCGTCGTGCGCCAGGTCGAAGATCTTGTTTGCCACGCGCCACCAGGCCTTTTGCAAGACGGGTTCGTCGAGCTTGTACTCGCGCACCTGGGCGTCCATGTAGAAGTAGGTCTTCTGGATGACGTCGCTCATCTTGGCCTCGACGATCTCCATGCCGTTGCGTTCCAGATAGAGCTCGATGTCGCGGTTGGCGCCGGGATGGAAGTTGAGCAGGTACTCGCCCACGATGAGCACGCGCGGGCGGGGGTGCGAGCGGTCGTAGGGCACCTTGTTCATCTCGGCGATTGCGCGCTTGAAGCCTCGCTCGCAGCCCGGCACGCCGCCTGTGCGCATGCCGTCGATGATGTAGTCCATGCCGCGCTCGAACGCCGCGTCGGCGGTGCCTGCCGCCAGCTCGTAGGGGCGGATCTTGCGCAGCAGCTCCTCGAGGGCGTCGATCATGGGGAGCATGGTCACGATGCGCACCGAGCCGCCCAGGCCGAAGGTGTAGCCGGGCTGGATGTTGTGCGAGTCCTCGTCGTCGTTGCTCACGATGGGGATGTAGTCGTAGCCTGCGTCGTCGAGCGCGCGGCGCAGGAGCGCCACGTAGTGCGTGAGGCGGCAGTCGCCCACGTACTTGGCCATGGCGATGGCAATCTTATGCGTGTCGTACTTGCCCGACTCCACCGCCGCCAACGCCTCGCCGATCACGATCTGCGCCGGGAAGCAGATGTCGTTGTGCACGTACTTCTTGCCCAGGCGAATGGCCTCCTCGCGGCCCACCTCCAGAGGCGCCGCCTTGAACTTGGTGCCTGCCATGGCGGCCGCCATGATGCGCGAGAACGCGTGCGAGGTGTTGGGCACGAGGATGGTCTTGTCGGAGTCCTCGCGCGTGAACTTGCGCGGGTAGGGATCGCCCAGCTCATGCACCTCAAGCGGGATGCCGGCCGCGCGGCGCATGGCCGTGGTCTGGATGAACGACTGCACGCGGATGCGCAAGGGGCCCGACACGTCCGACTCGTCGAGCTTCACCACGAGCGGCACCTTGCCCGAAATCTCGTGCATGAGCCTGCAGATCTCGTCGGTGAGGTAGGCGTCGTGGCCGCAGCCGAAGCTCACGAGCTGCACGTACTCGAGGTTCTCGTCACGCGCCGCGATCGTGGCGCAGGAGAGCATGCGCGCGTGGTAGTTGTTCACGATGTCGATGATGGAGTGCGACAGGTCGACCTCGTCCACGCCCGGCACCGCGTCGGCGCACACCACGGGGATTCCCTCGTGGCTGAAGAGCTCGGGCAGGCCGTGGTGGACGAGCGGGTCGTTGTGATAGGGGCGCGCGGCGAGCACCACGGCGTAGGTGCCGGCCTTCTTTGCCTGCTCGATCACCACGGCGCCGCGTGCCTGCAGGGCTGCCGAGAAGCTCTTCTGCGCGGCGTCGCCCTGGGCCATGGCGGCCAGGCAGGTCGCCTCGTCGACGCCCCAGGTCTGGGCCATGTACGTGCAGAGTTGGCGCTTGCGGTCGGCCTCGGTGTGCCAGTGGAACAGCGGGTTCTCGTAGCGCGTGCCGCGTTCCTGGGGGTTGTCGGAGTTGCGCACCACCATGGGGTAGCCCTTCACCACCGCGCACATGCTCTCGCTTGTGGCATGGGGGTTCTGGGGTTCGACCGTGGTGATCGTGGGCATGAAGATGAAGTCGACGCCGGCTGCCTCGAGCTTGCGGATGTGGCCGTGCACGAGCTTGGCGGGGAAGCACACGGTGTCGGAGGTGACGGCGGGCAGGCCCTCCTCGTACATGCGGCGTGTGGAGGTGCCGCTCACGCGGACCTCAAATCCCAGCGCCCGCCAGAACGTCTTCCAGAAGGGCAGCGTGTCCCAGTAGCTGAGCACGAGCGGGATGCCCACGACCTTGCCCTGGCCCTCGCGTAAAGGTTTGACCTCGTAGTCGCGGCAGAGAAGCTTCAGGCGCTCGTCGAAGAGGTTCGGGGCGTCCTTGCGCTTGGCGCTGGCCGCCGTGCCGTCGAGGTCGGCGCCGCGCGAGCAACGGTTGCCGGTGACCCAGGAGGTGCCGTTGGAGAACTCCACGACCGTGCGTGCGCAGTGGTTGGCGCAGTGGGGGCACACGTTGTTCGCCGTGCGGGTGTACCAGGGCGAAGTCGCGCGCGGCGCGGCGCCTGTCGGTATCGTGCCGTCGTCGAGGGCGTCGATGCCGATGAAACCGGTCTTCCATTCGCCGCTGATGGCGCCGTCATGGCCCACCTGGCGCTCCACATGGTCGCGCGTGAGCAGGGCGGCGCCGAGTGCGCCCATGAGCTCGGGATAGGGGGCGCGGGTGACCTCGCGGCCCACGTACTTCTCAAAGCTGCGCAACACGGCGTCGTTGCGGAACGTGCCGCCCTGCACCACGATGTGCTCGCCGAGCTTGTCCATGTTGGACATGCGGATGACCTTGGTGAAGACGTTCTCCACGATGGAGCGGCACAGGCCCGCCATGATGTCGTCGGCGGTCTTGCCTGCCTGCTGTTCGCTGACGATGGAGCTGTTCATGAAGACGGTGCAGCGCGAGCCCAGGTTGGCCGGGCTCTTGGAGGCGAAGGCATGGGCGGAGATCTGCTCCACGGGAATGTGCAGCGTGGCGCCGAAGCTTTCAAGGAAGCTACCACAGCCGCTCGAGCACGCCTCGTTCACGGTGATGTTCGTGACGATGCCGTGGTCGAGCCAGATGGCCTTCATGTCCTGGCCGCCGATGTCGAGGATGAACGACACCTCGGGGGAGTAGAGCTTGGCTGCCTGCGCATGTGCCACGGTCTCGACCACGTGGCAGTCGGCGCCCAGGGCGCGGGCGCACAGCTGCTCGCCGTAGCCGGTGGTGCCCACGGCGCGGATGACGAGCTTGGCGTCGGCCTTCTCAAAGATCTCGCGTGCCTCAAGCAAGGCACGGCGCACGACCTCGAGCGGCTCGCCCTCGTTCGAGGCGTAGAAGGAGTGGATGAGGTGGGCGTCGTCGTCCATCAAGACGAGCTTGGTGGTGGTGGAGCCGCAGTCGATGCCCAGGTAGGCATAGGTGGTAGACCCCGGCACGGGGTCGGCGTGGGGGCGCTGCGCCAGGCGGTGGCGTGCCCGGAAGCGCTGCAGCTGCGCCTCGTCGGCGAAGAGGGGCTCCAGCTCGGCAAGGGAGTCGGTGCGACGGCCCTTGAAGGTGGCGAGCGTCTCGATGCACGAGGCGGCGTCGAAGGTGCGGGTGTCGTCGGCGAAGAGCGTGGTCAGCGACAGCGCCGCGCCGAACGCGACGATCGTCTCGGGGTGCTCGGGCACGACGGTCTGCTCGTCGGTGAGGCCCAGGCGCTCCTGGAAGACGCGCACGAGCACGGGGTTGAACGTGCACGGGCCGCCCTCGAAGATGACCGGGGGCTCGAGCTCACGGCCCTGCGCCAGGCCGCCGATGGTTTGCTTGGCGATGGCATGGAAGCACGAAAGTGCCAGGTCTTCCTTGGGCACACCGCGGTTGAGCAGGGGTTGGATGTCGGTCTTGGCGTATACGCCGCAGCGACCGGAAATGTCGTGGACGCAGGTGCCGCGCTCGGCAAGCGCGTTGAAGTCGCAGGATTGCGTGTCGAGAAGCGAGGCGATCTCGTCGATAAAGGCGCCGGTGCCGCCTGCGCACGTGCCGTTCATGCGCATGTCCGAGACGCTGGTCTCGCCCGTCTTGGGGTCTTCCTGGAAGAAGACGACCTTGGCGTCCTGACCGCCCAGCTCAATGGCGCAGCGCACCTGGGGGTAGAGTTTGCGGATGGCGACGGAGTTGGCGACGACCTCCTGCACGAAGGGCAGGTCGAGCTCCTCGGCAAGCACCTTGCCGCCCGAGCCGCAGATGGCAGCGCGAGAGGGCATCTCGGGCAGGGCCTGGGCGAGGGCACTCAGAACCTCTTTGAGGCATGCGGCCTGGTTGGCGCCATGGCGGCGATAGTCGGTGTACACCACCTCGTCGCTGCGCGAATCCCATACGGCCGCCTTGACCGTGGTCGACCCCACGTCGAGGCCGAGGAACAGTCCGTTATCCTGATTGACCTGCACGTTTTCTATCTGAGCCATGCCTCTCCCACACTCCGTGCCCGTTTCTGGCTGAACGCTCAATTATGCACATTCAAGCAGTTATACCCCGTGAAACGACGAAGGTCGCCACGTGTTGACCATCTTTGAGAAGGGCGACATTGGGGCCCGGTGCGGTTTATGGTCAGCGACAGGCGAAGTGGGGTGCTTGGAGGTGCGCATGTTGCAGCGTATTGCAAAAAGGAGCGATAAACGAAAAAAGGCTGGCTCCCGAAGGAACCAGCCTTTGATTTCAAGTGGTGCGGCGTACAGGATTCGAACCTGTGACGTTCTGATTCGTAGTCAGACCCTCTATCCAGCTGAGGTAACGCCGCGCAAGTGCAGAGGATATATTGCCTCAGTCGCATGGCATAGGTCAAGGATAAACTTTCGACGCGGCTGATGCTCACATTTCTGCCACATACGATGTGCGGACTGTGATGGCGGCGGACTCCGTAATGCGTCCCGCACATGGTGGACTTTTACAGATTTGCCGAAGAGGGATTTTTTGACAGGCGTCGGATGCGTCGTGCCCTATACTTATCCCCCATGAGCGATCTGCATGGGTTCGGGTGGCGTCACACCGCGAACCTGGTCAGGACCGGGAGGTAGCAGCCATAAGCGGCCTCTGGCGGGTACCCGGACCTATGCAGGTCGCTTTTTTCGTTTGTGGTCTCACGAGGTGAGACGCTGGTATCAATTATACCGATAACCAAAGTCAAAATCTATGAATGACCCAAAGCCTTGAACAGGTGCAGTCGACGTGGTTATATACCGCATCGCACACACAAGCCGTGTTGAAATCAGTCGAACACGATGCGCCGACATCCCCCAATGACGCATTCATGATCTGAAAGGACATGCACCATGAGCAAGCTTACCCGCCGCAACTTCATCACCTCCGCCGCTGCCTTGGCCGCCCTGGCCGCCGTGGGCGTCAACTTCGCCATCGCCGACGAGGAGAAGGCCGAGGACGCCTACAAGTTCGACAACGCCGACGAGGTCACGCTGGCCGACGACAAGAAGATCACCGTCGCCGCTTCCCCCACGCCCCACGCCGAGATCCTCAACGGCCCGGTCAAGGAGGTTCTCTCCGAGCAGGGCTATGAGCTCGTCGTCACCGAGTTCACCGATTACATCCTGCCCAACACCGCCACCGAGCAGGGCGAGGTCGACGCCAACTACTTCCAGCACGAGCCCTACCTCAAGAGCTTCAACGAGGAGAACGGTACCCACCTCGTGCCCGTGTGCGCCGTGCACTACGAGCCCTTCGGCATCTATCCCGGCAACGTTGCCACGCTTGGGGAGGTTTCCGACGGCGCCAAGGTCGCTGTGCCCAACGACACCACCAACGAGGCTCGTGCCCTGCTTCTTCTCGAGCAGGAGGGCCTGCTGAAGCTCAAGGACGGCGCCGGCGTCACCGCCACGACCAACGACATCGCCGAGAACCCCAAGAACCTGGAGTTCGTCGAGCTTGAGGCCGCCAACATCCCCAACGCCCTGCCCGATGTGGCCATCGCCTGCATCAACGGCAACTATGCCCTCGACGCCGGCTACACGGTGGAGGACGCTCTGGCCATCGAGGCCGCTGACGGCCTGGCCGCCAAGACCTACGCAAACGTCCTGGTTGTGCATGCCGGCAACGAGGAGGTCGCCAAGATCCAGGCCCTGAAGGACGCCCTGCTTTCTGAGAAGACCTACAACTTCATCCTCGACACCTTCAAGGGTGCCGTCCAGCCTGCCTTCACCCTTGACGGCGAGGGCGACAAGGATGAGGCCGCCGACGGCGCCGACAAGGCCGAGGCCGGCGCCCTCAAGGACGGCTCCTACACCGCCGAGGGCAAGGGCATCGGCGGCAAGGTGCCCGTGACCGTCGAGGTC
>ERZ1034984.563-NODE-563-length-40786-cov-40.980555_pt1 | contig 40786 bp, 45 predicted proteins | sample MGYA00520589_ERZ1034984 | MGnify/ENA primary metagenome ERZ1034984 (study PRJEB33766, sample SAMN09781790) | gut metagenome | biome: gut microbiome | host: Homo sapiens | place: Madagascar | study: EMG produced TPA metagenomics assembly of the PRJNA485056 data... | reverse complement strand
CGGACTATTTTCTCTACGAGAACAACAAGTCCATGTCGCCCGCCATCCGGGCGCAGATCACGGCGGAGCTGGGCGTGGAGCCGGTGCTTATCAACTCCGCGCTGGTGAGCGCACAGAACCGCCAGCGCCTCTATTGGGTAGGCAAGCGCGATCCGGACGGTACATACAGCCAGGTGCCGGTCGAGCAGCCGGAGGACCGAGGCATTCTGTTGCGGGACATTCTGGAGACCGGCGTGGCGTGGCAGGAAAAGGCCTACACTCTCAAAGCGCAGTATTACAAAAACTGGATTGCAAATTTCGTTACAAACGGTGGCTTTTCTGCAACGGCGGTCGCGGAGCCGGTACGCATCGGGACCATTGAGAACGACGCGAAGAACCAAGACCATGACAGCCAGCAATACCGCGTCTATTCGCCGGACGGAAAGAGCGTGACGCTTTGCGGCAATGGCGGCGGCCTGGGCGCAAAAACGGGTCTTTATGCAACGCCGGCCGGCGGCCTGGATGGGAAAGCGTGGCCCGTATACGAAGTCCGCGACGGCTTTATCGCCATTAAAGGCAAGCGATACCCGATCAAGCTGAGAGACGGACACTACGTCATCCGTAAGCTGACGGTCCGCGAGTGTATGCGCCTCCAGACCGTGCCGGAGGAGTACGTTTTTCCGGTGAGCGACAGCCAAGCCTACAAGATGCTGGGCAACGGCTGGACTGTGGATGTGATTGCCCACATTATGAGCCATTTCGATGGGCTGACGGCGGAGCCGGTGGAAGTGCTTTCCATGTATGACGGCATGAGCTGCGGGCATATCGCGCTGGACAAGCTGGGCGCGGAGATCGCCAGCTACCACGCCACAGAGATTGATAGGTTCGCCATCCAGACCACGCAGGCAAACTTCCCTGATGTGGTGCAGCTCGGCGATGCTTTTCAGGTGAGAGAGAGGGCGTGGACGATATGGAACCGGCAGAGCCGGAAAGGAGGCATCCCATGAACAAGCTGCAAGAACGCCGCGTGTTCCTCGGCCTGACACAGCCGGACGTGAGCCGCGAGCTGCGCAAGGTGGACCCGCGCATGGACGTGGGCATGGTGTCCCGTTTTGAACGCGGCGCGTGCTTACCGACTGCCGCCGTGCTGAAACGGCTGACAGAGGTCTTGCAAGCCTCTGTGAGCGACCTTTACGGCACGGAGGACATGGCGGCTATGGAGGAGCAGAACAGCGGAGAAGTGACCGTAGAGCCGACGGAGAATGCCAAGACGCTTGTGGCGTTTCTGCGCTACGGCGCGGAGCAGGCGCAGACGCGGGGCGAGCTTTGCCGTCTGACCGGCTGGACGGACCGCGTTGTGCGGCAGGCCGTCGAGGACGCGCGGAAAGCCGCGGGCGACGACGGGCCGTTCATCGTGACCGCCGTCGGCGGCAAAGGCTACTACCTCACCGACGATCCGGACGAGATCGACCGGCATTACCGCGGTGAATACGCCCGCGCTATGTCTATCCTTGTGAGCACCAAGGGCGAGCGCCGCTATCTGAAGAAGCGAGGCCGCCTATGACCTACCTGTGCAACCGCTGCGGCGCGATCATTTACGAGCCGCGGACGGTAACGAGCCGTGAAAACCTCGACGGCGAGAACGGCGTCGAGTGGCGGACAGACCTTTACTGCCCCGAGTGTGGGGCGGAGGAAATCTATTTTGAAGAATTGGAGGAGACCGAAGATGGATAACACCCTGATGAAAGTGACGCAGCTCCCCGTGATTGAGGAGCATTTGAGGAGCCGGAAGGAGCAGACGGAGCAGCGCGTCGCAGAGGCAATGAGCCTTGTCTGCACCGACGAGACCTTAACCAGCGTGAAGAACATTCGCGCCGAAATGAACCGCGAGTTTGCCGACGCCGAGACCCAGCGCAAGGCCATTAAAGCCGCGATCATGGAGAAGTATGACAGCTTTGAGGCGGTCTACCGCGAGTGCATCTCCGACCCGTACAAGCGCGCCGACGCAGACCTGAAAGCCAAGATCGACGCGACGGAAAGCGAGATCAAGAGCCGCTGCGAGGAAATGCTGCTGAGTTATTTTCAGGAGCTGTGCGCGGTCAACGAGATCGACTTCCTTTCGTTCGGGCAGACCGGCGTTAAGGTCGATATGGCGAGCGCCAGAGCCAAGACGCCGAAGAAACTCATGGAGCAGATCAAGCTAAAGGTGGACGGCGTGGCGCAGGACATGAAAACCATCGGCACGATGGGCGAGAACGCGCCGGAGATCATGGTGGAGTACAAAAAGAACCTCGACCTCTCGCTTGCGATCTCCGTTGTCAACGAGCGTCACCGCCGCGCCGAGGAGGAGCGCGAGGCCGTGAAACGCCGCACGGAAATGGAGGAGGCCCGCGCTGCCGGAGTACCCGTCCGCGAGGATACCGGCGCAGCGGCCCCGCAGGTCGTCCCGAAGCGCGTGGAGCAGGCGGCGGTCGAACGCCTCACGGTGTCGTTCCGCGTGACCGATACGCGCGAGCGCCTGCGCCTTTTGAAGCAATTCCTTGTCAGCAATGGCTATCAGTACGAATGATTATTTTAAGGAGGATATTACCATGAACGAAATGCAGACCTACAACAGCACCGAAGTTGTGAGCGCCAAGAGCGTGAACACCGAAATGATGATCTCCCGTCAGGCGCAGGAGGTACAGGCGGCAATGGTCGTCGCCAAGCGTTTTCCCCGTGACGAGATCGAAGCGAACAACCGCATTCTCAACGCCTGCAAGCGCAAGAGCCTTGCCGAGCGCGCGATCTATGAATACCCGCGCGGCGGCGAGAACGTGACCGGCCCCTCGATCCGTCTCGCCGAGGTCATGGCGCAGAACTGGGGCAACCTCGACTTCGGCATTACCGAGCTGGAGCAGAAGAACGGCGAGAGCACCGTCATGGCCTACTGCTGGGATCTGGAGACCAACACCCGCCAGACGAAGATCTTCACCGTGCCGCACATCCGCTACACCAAGAAAGGCAGCGTTGCCCTCACCGACCCGCGCGACATTTATGAAATGGTCGCCAATCAGGGCGCGCGCCGTATGCGCGCGTGCATTCTCGGCATTATCCCCGGCGACGTGGTGGACGCCGCTCTTGCGGCGTGTACCAAGACGATGATGGGAAAGAGCGATGAACCCATGATCGACCGCGTGCGCAAGATGGGGCAGGCGTTCAAGGACGACTTCGGCGTGCCGATGGAATGCCTTGAAAAGTACATCGGATGCAAGGCCGAAGCATTCACGGCACAGAGCATCGTGCGCCTGCGCAATGTGTATACCTCACTGAAAGAGGGACGCGCGAGCCGCGAGCAGTATTTTGATCTCCCGACCGTTGAAGTGGACGAGACCACGGGCGAGGTCAAGGGCGAGCTGCCCGCTCCCACTGATGTTCTCAGCACGCCGGATGACGGAAAGACTGGCGGCACCAAGCAGGTGAGCATGGATGATCTGTAAGGTCAAGGTCATTTCGACCGGCTCCAAGGGGAACGCCGTACTGCTGAATGATGAAATTCTCATTGACTGCGGCGTTCCCTTTCGGGAACTCGAACCGTACTGCAAGAGATTGAAGCTCGTCCTGCTGACGCACATTCACGGCGACCACTTCAACCCCGAGACCATCAAGCGCCTGCACTTCCTGCGCCCTGCCCTGCGCTGGTGCGTCCCCCCGTGGCTTATGGAGCCGATGGGGCGCATCGGCGTGGATCGCCGCGTGACCGACGAGGCTATGCGGCGTCACGAGCTGTTCTACTATCTTCTTTCCTGCCCCACCTATGTGACCTATGACCCCATTCCCCACGACGTTCTGAATTGCGCGTGGCATATCGAATTTACAAATGGCGAGCGCGTGTTCTATGCGACGGACTGTGCCTCGCTGGACGGCATTGGGGCGCAGGGCTATGACCTTTATCTGATCGAGGCCAACTACGGCGAAGAGGAGATACGGGAACGCATGAGGCGCAAGCTGGAAGCGGGAGAGTTCAGCTATGAGAGCCGCGCGATAGAGAGCCATCTATCCCGCGAGCAGGCGCACGCATGGATCGCCCAAAACGCCGCCATCGGCAAGAGTCATGTGCTCTATCTGCACCAACACCAAGACGTGGAGGATCACCTATGAGATCAAGAGGCGCGCTGACATGGTTTGCAGTTGATACCTGCATACACACCTCGCCGAAGGTGGTAGACCTCGCTGCAAAGCTCGGCCTTGACCTCGACACGACGGTCGGAAAGCTGTGCCGCCTGTACGCATGGGCAAAGACAACGGGAAACGAAAGCGGGTATATCGGCTTTATCCCAAATGAAGAGATCGCCGGTATTCTTCGCTGGAACAAGAAACCGCAGGTGCTTGTCGGAGCTCTCACATCAAGCGGCATCCTCGACAAAGACGAGGACGGCGGATACACCATTCATGGATGGTACGACCGGAACGGAAAATCCACGGAAAAAGCGCGGAAAGATGCAGAGAGAAAAGCATAGTTTCTCCACGGAAAATCCGCGGAAAATCCACGGAGATTCCCGCTGTACAAATACAAATACAAATACAGATACAGAGAGAAATACATAGTCTTTTCTTCTGTTAAGCGCGCTATTGTTAGACTTCAACAGAACAGGAGGATTGCCCCATGACGAAAGAGGAGATGGTCAAGCTCTCCGGAATGCTGGATGCGTTCTTCACTTCTGCCCCTGCCGGTCAGCGCGCGAGCGGGAACGAGAATATCTTCCTTGCGTACTATCTGGCGCTGGAACCGTTCAGCTACGCGCAGGCCCGCGAGGGCATCATCGTGCATTCCCGCAAAAGCCGGATGTATCCGGCCCCTGCGGAAATCATCGCCTGTATGCCGGAGGCCGTGGCGGGCGGGGAGGAGAACGCGCCGCCGTGTGACCGGGGCTGGATGCGGAAGCACATTCCGCCGGAGAACATCGGCAGCGTTTCCCGCTATGCGAGGCAGCACGGTATGACGTGGCCGCAGGCCGCGGCTGCGCTCAGAGGGGCGCGGGTGGCGCCATGAGCGGCTATCGCGGCGGCTGCTTCGCTTGCCCGTTCTACTCGCGGGACTACCGCGACTATCTCAACTGCGAGGGCGGGCAGCTCAAAATGCCGAAAGAGGCACTGGACGACTACATGGTGCGGTACTGCGCCAACTCCACAGCATGGCGCAGCTGCACCATCGCCCGCGCCCTGCTGCTGAACTACGAAAGGAAAGAACGACATGACAAACAAGCAAAAGATCGCCGAGCTTGAAACAAAGCTGCGGCGCTACGAGAAAAGGACCGGCGATTTGCAGAAGCTCAACGCGAAGCTCTCCGTGCAGGTGGTTGGCTCCACGCAGATCAGCAAGGCCGTGGACGCGATTCTGATCCAGACGGCGCTCACCTACGGCGAGGCCGCCATAGACCCCGATACCGGCGAGGAGATCGGCAAGCGCCTGACGCTTCCGCCCGTCGAGGTGAGTGAGCTGCTGAAGCGCTACGAGGTCCACGCCCGCAAGGACGGCGGCGGACAGTACATCATCGGCGTCGGCCTGCGGGACGACCCGAACGACCACAAGGGAGGCAACGCATGAGAATAGCGGTTATGAACACCAACGTGTTCAATACAATCATCGCCGCCGTAAAGGGTGCGGTATCAACGAGCGCAAGAAAGCCGATGTATGAGCATATCCGGCTGGAATTTCGCAGGGAGAACAAGGCGGTTACGGCTATCGCCACAGACGGCTATCGTCTCTTCGTGGAGCACGCGACCTGCTTTGAGATCGAAGAGGATTTCGATTGCTACATCAAGCCGAGCGTTCACCTGCCGCGTGGTCAAGACATGCGCTTGGAGCTGAAAGAGCGGAGCGAAACGGAAAGCGCGGTTGAGATCGAATGCCTCGGCTGCATCTTCGGCTTTGTTCAGCCGACCGGGGAGTTTCTGAATTGGGAAAAGGCTCTTCCCGGCGCGCCGACATTCCGTATCGGTGTGAACGCTGAGTATCTTCTCTCGGCGTTGCAGGCGGCAAAGGCCAGCGTCGGCGGCACCTTCAAGCAGCCTGCTATTCTGGAATTCCGCGGGCCGATTGCCCCCATTACGATCAAGACCAACCGCGAGGACGTCAAAATGGTCCTGCCGGTGCGCATCAAGGAGGCGGACAATGGCTCTGACGGCGGCTGATGTGGCGAGAATGTCCCCTGCGGCGCAGAAGCAAATCGCCGCGAAGCTCGTCGGCGAGGCGCAGCGCAAGGAACGGAAGTACCGCAACGAGCCGACGGTCTCGCACGGGATCACGTTTGACAGCAAGAAAGAGGCGCGCCGCTACGAGGAGCTTTTGCTGATGCTCAAGGCCGGAACGATCCGCAAGCTCAAATTGCAGGTCGATTTCACCTTGCAAGAGGCATACACGACGCCGGGGGGCGAGAGGGTACTCGCGATGCGCTATCGCGCAGACTTCGCCTACGAGCGCCCTACAAGGCCGGATGCGGCGGGCGTGGTTTACTGGATCCCGGTCGTCGAGGACGTCAAGAGCAAGGCGACGGCGACGGACAAGTACAAGCTCAAGAAAAAGTTGATGCTGGAGAAATTCAACATCACGGTCAAGGAGGTCTGACATGGACATAGCAATTATTCTTGCGCTGGCGCTGGTGGCTCTCGCTGCCGCTCTGCTCGCGTGGGCGTGGCGGAGAAACCGCCCGCCCTGCGCGACCTGCCGCCACCAGTACAAGCGCTACGAATGGTCGAATGGGCGCACGGCCTACTCCTGCCGCCTGCGGCATGGGAAGTGGAACAAGCTGCGTATCGTGCAGGACATTGAGGACTGCCCGCATTGGGAACGGAGGAAGCATGAGAAAGACGATTGAGGTCTGCCGTCCCTGCGTGGAAGCGATGCGGCGTGCCGGAAAGGTGCTGCGTGAGGTAGAACATCGGCGCGACGAGAAAGGCACCTGCTTTTGGTGCGACCGGCGGCGCTTCGTGAGCCGGTATGAGATCGTGAGGAGGAGCAAGCGAAATGAGTAAAGCCGTGCTTATCAGCATTCGGCCAAAGTGGTGCGAGAAGATCGCCAGCGGTGAAAAGACCATTGAAGTCAGAAAGACCAAGCCGAAGCTGGAAACGCCGTTCAAGTGCTATATCTACTGCACAGCGGAAAGAGCTGGGTATGATGCGCTCTGGGTTCTGGACGCTCCAACAAGAGGGAAATACTCGTTTATGGCGGTGTCTGCTTACTTAGAGAACCCCAAAGGTGCAAATAAAGGAAACGGCAAGGTCATAGGCGAGTTTACCTGTGAGCGGATCGTCCCGATCACATACGATGGCGGCAGGCTATGGTGTCCGACAAATGCCGCCTTTTCCCCTACGACGTGCTTATCTCAGGCAGAAATTATAGCTTATATCGGCGATAAGGGGCGTTGTTACGGCTGGCACATCTCCGACTTGCGCATTTATGATATGCCGAAAGAATTGAGCGAGTTCACCGGATTGCGCGATACCAAATTTGGCGCCGCACCGTATGAAATCAAGCGCGCGCCGCAGAGCTGGTGCTATGTGGAGGCGATGAAGGATGTTTGAGTTAAAATCCTGCCCATTTTGCGGGTATAAGGGCGTAGCGATACTTGCGGATGATAACGAGTATTTGTACTATCGGTACTTTTCGCAATGTCAGAGATGTGGTGCCGGTGCAAAGAGAGGCCACACAAAAGAAGATGCTGCAAAGGAGTGGAACAGGAGGGCTGACAATGGATGAATACATTGAGCGGAACTATATCCGCAAGATGGCAATGCTCGAAATGGCTTACACGATGGAAACAGAAACAGACGCAGCGGTTGTGCTCCGCATGATTGACGATGCACCCGCCGCCGACGCCGCACCGGTGGTACGGTGCAAGGATTGCAAACACGCGGAAAGCTATTTGCGACCGGACGGAAAGACGGGAGTATATTGCCGCTGCCCTGTTTCGATTTTCGACTATGCTAACGGGTATGTTTTTACTCCCAGCAGAAATGTTGATGATTTTTGCAGCTACGGCGAGCGAAGGGACGAACCATGCACCACGCAATAGAGACGGTCCATGTACGCCGCCGGAAGAAGTACATACTGCGCAGCGTGGTCGGCTCATTCGCCGTGCCGGTCGAGGCCATCGGCAGAAGCTACGACAGCGAGACCGACGCGCGGAGAGCCGCGCGGGACATGGGCGTGAGCATTGAGGCCGTGGGCGACCTGTACCAGATATGCCGCCGAGGGTAATTCCCTCGGCGGCTTCTTCCTGCCCGAACGAGGGAGAGGGGGAAAGGGGGACTATAGGGGGATAAGGGGGAGAGGGTGCGTATTCCCGTGATGTGTGTATATGGCAGAGAGGGTATATCGCGTGCGCGCGCAAAAGACGGCAGGGACCGGCGGGGAAAGAAAACGCCCGCGCCCGTGGTGAAAGCCGCGAAAAGGCATGATACGCTTTAGAATACAGAACATTTCAGAAAGGCGGTGGCGGTATGGCGGAGCTGAATGAGAAGCAACAGCGTTTCGTCGAGGAATACATGATCGACTTGAACGCTACGCAGGCCGCTATCAGAGCGGGCTACTCCGTTAAGAACGCGGCTTCGATAGGGGCACAGTTGCTAAAGAAAACTCAAGTTCAGCGCGCAATAGCGCGCGCGAAGGCAGAGCGCAGCCGCAGGACCGGCATCACGAGTGACCGTGTGTTGCAGGAGCTGGCCCGCATAGCCTTTGTCAATGCCGCCGATCTGATTGACCCCGAAACCGCGCAGGTACTGCCCGACGCAAGCCCCGACGATCTGAAAGTGATCTCTGGCGTCAAGGTGAAATATGTCCCGCACAAAGAGCTTAACGACGACGGCGAGATCATGATTGTCGATGCAATAGAACGCGAAGTGAAGATGTGCGACAAGGTGAGAGCGCTTGATATGCTCTGTAAGCACCTTGGACTGTACGACGCGAAGCAGGGCGACGACGATGGTGGGACCGGCATTGTGGAGCTGCCCGCGGCTATGCCCACACCTCTGCCGCCCGAGGACGACGAGGACGGTGACAGCCCATGAGCGCCAATGTGATCTGGTCGCCGCAGGAGCGGCAGGCGCTTTTCATGAGCCGCTTTGAGGACGAAGCGCTGTACGGCGGCGCGGCGGGCGGCGGCAAAAGCGACGCGCTTGTGATCGAGGCCCTGCGGCAGGTCGATGTCCCGCACTATAAGGGCCTGATCCTGCGAAAGACCTTTCCCCAGCTCGCGGAGCTGATCGACAAGACGCTGAACTACTACCCGCGGCTGTTCCCGCGCGCCCGCTACAACGGGAGCAACCACACATGGACGTTCCCGAGCGGCGCGAAGATCATTTTCGGCTCGATGCAGTACAGCAAGGACAAGGTCAAGTATCAGGGGCAGGCGTATGACTTCATTGCCTTTGACGAGCTGACGCATTTCACCTTCGACGAGTATACCTACCTGTTTTCCCGCAACCGACCGAACGGGCCGAATACGCGCGTCTATACGCGCTCCACGGCGAACCCCGGCGGCGTGGGCCACGGCTGGGTGAAGGAGCGGTTTATCACCGCGGCCCCGCCGATGCAGACGGTATGGGAGCGCGTGATGATACGATACCCGGACGGGCACGCGGAAAAGCGGTGGAAGAGCCGCGTATTCGTGCCGTCCACGGTGTTCGACAACAAAATCCTGCTCGCAAACGACGATAACTACCTCGCCCGCCTTGCCTCCATGCCGGAAGCGGAGCGGCAAGCGCTGCTATACGGCAATTGGGACAGCTTCTCCGGTCAGGTGTTCCGCGAGTGGGTAAACGACCGTGAGCACTACACCGACCGCATCAAGACGCACGTCGTCTCTCCGTTCCTGATCCCGAAAGACTGGACGATCTGGTGCGGAATGGACTGGGGCTATTCCCGCCCGTTCTCCATCGGCTGGTACGCGGTCGACCATGACCGGCGGCTCTACCGCATCCGCGAGTATTACGGCTGCACCGGCACGCCGAACGAGGGCGTGAAGATGGAGCCGACCGCCGTGGCACAGACCATGCGGCGCATCGAGACGGAGGACCCGAACCTCAAGGGGCGCACGATACACCGCGTGGGAGACCCGGCGATCTGGGGCACGCAGGGGACGGAGAGCATCGGCTCCCTGTTCGAACGGGAGCGTGTTTACTTCGAGAAAGGCGACAATGCCCGCCTCGACGGCAAGATGCAGGTGCATCACCGCCTTGCGTTCGACGAGCGCGGCGTCCCGATGCTCTATGTCTTTTCGACCTGCAAGCACTTCATCCGCACCGTGCCGAGCCTTGTCTATGACGAGCGCGACGTGGAGGACGTGAACACGGAGCAGGAGGACCACATCTACGACGAGCTGCGCTATGTGTGCATGGAGAATCCCATCGCCCCGCGCATCCGAAAGCCGCAGGAGCCAAAACCCTACGATCCGCTCTCGACCGGCGACACCGCATACGACCGCTACGACTGGTATCGTAAACACTAACACACAGGAGGAAAAGACCATGAAAATCAACCCCGATGCACAGCGCACAGAGTACGGCCTGCCCCCGGAAACGCCCGCGCAGGCCGAAGCCGCCGGAATCTACGCGCTTTTGCAGAGCAAGGGCAGCTCACCGACCGTTGGTGCGCTGCGCGACAGCACCACGGAGGCCATGACACCGACCGCCGCCATCGGGCAGCAGGAGCTTTCCGAGGCGATGGAAGCGCTGCAAAAGTACAAGGGCGGCAAGGCCAACTACGAAAGCCGCATCAAGAGCAATGAAAAGTGGTGGCGGCTGCGCCATTGGGACGAGCTGCGTAGCAAGCAGCCGCACGCGGGCGAAAGCCCGGAGCCTGCGAGTGCTTGGCTGTTCAACTCCATTCTCAACAAGCACGCCGACGCGATGGACAACTACCCGGAGCCGGTGTGCCTGCCGCGTGAGCCGAGTGACGAGGAGAGCGCAAAGACCCTCTCGGCGATCCTGCCGGTCATCATGGAGGATAACGAGTTTGAATCGACCTATAGCTACGAGTGGTGGGAAAAGCTCAAGCACGGCGCGGCGATCTACGGCGTCTTTTGGGACAGCGGCAAGGAAAACGGCCTCGGCGACATCTCCATTGACCGCATCGACCCGCTGAACATCTTTTGGGAACCGGGCGTCGAGGACGTTCAGGACAGCCGGAATCTGTTCATTCTCTCGCTGGTAGACCGCGATCTGATCGAGGCGGACTATCCCGAGTATGCCGGTCAGCTCGGCGGCAAGAGCTTCGAGACCACGCGCTACGACTACGACGACACCGTAGACACGAGTGGCAAGGTCACGGTGATCGACTGGTATTATAAGCGCCGGACAAACGGGCGCACGGTGCTGCACTACGCGCGCTTCACCGACCCCGAGCACCTGCTGTACGCCTCCGAAAACGACGAGCAGTACACGGAAAAGGGCTGGTATTGGGACGGCGAATACCCCGTCGTGGTCGATGCCCTGTTTCCTGAGAAAGGATCGCCGATGGGCTTCGGCTACATCGACATTGCACGCGACCCGCAGCTCTACATTGACAAGCTGTGGAGCAACATTCTGGAAACCTCGCTGATCAACACCAAGCGACGCTTTCTCGTGAGCGAAAGCGTCAACGTCAACGAGGACGAGTTGCGCGACGTCAATTCCCCGTTCATCCATGTAGGCGGGCAGGTGAGCGACGAGCGCATCCGCGAGCTGACCATGCGCCCGCTGGACAGCGTGTATGCCAACATCGTTTCGATGAAGATCGACGAGCTGAAAGAGACGAGCGCGAACCGCGACGTGTCCAACGGCGGCGTGAGCGGCGGCGTGACGGCTGCTGCGGCGGTGGCCGCCTTGCAGGAGGCGGGCAACAAGGCGAGCCGCGACATGATCGCCGCGGGCTACCGGGCAGACACGCGCATTGTCCGCTTCTGCATCTCCCGTATGCGCCAGTTCTACGACACGGAGCGCAGCTTCCGCATCACGAACGAAATGCCATACGAATACGCCTCCGTAGGGCCGCAGCAGCTTGCTGATCAGGTGACCGGACAGGACAGCGAGGGGAACGACCTGTTCCGCCGCCCGATCTTCGATATCAAGATCAAGGCGCAGAAAAAGAACCCGTTTTCCCGCGCCGAGCAGAACGAGCGGGCAAAGGAGCTGTACCAGATGGGCTTCTTCTCCCCGGAGCGTGCGCAGGAGAGCAGCATCGCACTGGACATGATGGACTTTGAGGGCATTGACAAGATACGCTCTCAGGTCAACGAGGGCGCCACGCTCTACAACATCGTACAGCAGCAGGGTGCGGAGCTGCAAAAGGCTCTGGCGATCATTCAGGCGCTCACCGGCAAGGACATGGGCGTCACAAACACGCAGGGAGGCGCGTCTATGGCGCAGGGCGGCGGAGCGTCCGCGAGCGGCGGCAGCGGCCTTGCAAGAGCCGAGGCAGACGCGCAGGCGCAGCAGACGCCGTATATGCAGCGGCTCGCGGAGAACAGCAAGCCGAATATGGCGGCGTCCTACAACGCGGCGAATCCGCAATAATGGGAGGACGGTATGACAAGAGTTTACGCGGAGCAGGACGGATCGCGCTATATGCTGCTCGCCGAGGGCCATGCCGGCGCGACGGACGCCTGCAATTACATTACGGGCGTGATGTACGCCTTTGCCGGGTATGTTGCCAACGCCGAGCGGGATGGGCGCTGCGAGGTCTACAGCCTTGAGATCGACGACAAGGAGCCGCGCTTCCTCGTACATTGCAGCGGCGACGAGCGCGTGGAGGCGGCATTTGAGGCAGCCCTGATCGGCTTGCAGCAGCTCGAACAGACGAGGCCGGAGAGCATCGCGGTCGATCTCGCCGAAGAAAACTTGTAAAAAATCTTTTCGTCCCGTGGTGAAACGGAGAAAACCCCGTGTTACGCTGAAAGCGCACAGGGGTATGTCTCCTCCGAATGAGTGTAGGGAGGCCGAAAGGCTTTCCGTGCAGGGGAGCGTCGGTTCTGGCGCTCCCCTGTCCCTACGCCGAGAGCTTTCCTGTGCTGCTTACACGGGGAAAGGACCCGCGATACAAGGAGGACATGACCATGAAACGCAACAAACTTTTGTACCCTGTCACCCTCGGCCTGTTTGACGGCGGCGCTGCCGCCGGAGGAGCGGGTGCTGGAGCTGCCGCCGGTGCGTCGGGCGGCGGTGACGCGGGCACAGCTACGGGCGATACCACAAATGCAGGCTCCGCTTCCACCCGGCGGGGCAAATCGGGCGAATACGCCAACGTCGTGTTCGGGAAAGCGCCTGCGGGCGAGGATTCCGGCACGGGCGGCGGCGCACAGCAGACGCAGCCTCACGCCGCCGGTGATGGCAACAGCAAGGGAGAGGACCTGAGCAAAGGGTTCCGCGACCTCGTAAACGGGAAGTACAAGGACGCCTACGCCGCAGAAGTCCAGCGCATTATCAACCGCCGCTTCGGCGAGGATAAGACCAAGGACACGCAGCTTGCAGCCCAGCAGCCGATCATTGACACGCTCATGCGCCGCTACGGCATCACCGACGGCGACGTTTCCAAGCTCTCTTCCGCCATTGACGGCGACGAGGCGATGAGCGACGTGCTGTTTGGCCGCGAGGCGGAGGCTCACGGCATGAGCGTCCCGCAGTACCGCGAATATGTGCGCATCCAGCAGGAAAACGAGAGCCTGCGCCGCGAGGAAGCGGCGAGACGGCAGGAGCAGAGAGCGAATGAGCAGTTCAACGACTGGATCAGGCAGGCGACCGAGGTCGCTTCCGTCTATCCCGAGTTTGACCTGCAAGCGGAATTGAAGAACAATCCGCGCTTCATTGCCATGCTGCGCTCCGGCGTTCCTGTACGGCACGCATACGAGGTCTCGCATCTCGATGACATTCTCGCCGGAACGGCCAGAAATGCAAGCGCAGCCGCCGAAAAGCGCGTGACCGACAACATCCGCGCCAAGGGTATGCGCCCGACCGAGAACGGGACCATCTCCCAGCCGGGAAGCGTCCGCAAGGACGACCCGAGCAAATGGACCAAGGCCGACCGCGCCGAAGTCATGCGGCGCGTGGCGAGGGGAGAAAAAATCACGCTGTGACCGCGTTCTCCCTTTCGCCGACTACGAAAGGAGAATGAAAAACCATGAAGAAAATGCTTTCCAAGTTCCTCATGCTGATGGTGCACATGTCGCTGTTCGATCAGCAGACCAACGTCACGTCCGACGCCGGTATGAGCGTCGAAATGAAGACGTTCTATTGCGACACCCTCATTGACAACGCCGAACCCGAGCTTGTCCACGACCGTTGGGCGCAGAAGCGCGACATCCCCAAGGGCAAGGGCAAGGATATCGAGTTTCGCAAGTACGATCCGCTGCCCAAGGCGCTTGTGCCGCTCACCGAAGGTGTGACGCCCAAGGGCAAGAAGCTCAACGTGACCGCGTTCAAGGCGACCGTGGAGCAGTACGGCGACTTCATCGAGTATTCCGACATCCTCGAGCTGACGACCATCGACAACAACCTTGTCGAGGCCACCAAGCTGCTCGGCTCTCAGGCGGGCCGCACGCTCGACACCATCACCCGCGAAGTGCTCAACGGCGGCACGAACGTGCAGTACGGCGAGGGCGCGGTCTCCGGCCGCCACCTGCTTGTCGGCGGCGAGACCTCCGGCAATATGTACTTCACCGTGCGCGCGGTGCGCAAGGCTGCCCGTTTCCTCAAGACCATGAATGCGCCGCGTAAGGACGGCTCCTATTGGGCGATCATTCACCCTGACTGCTCCTTTGACATTCAGGACGATCCCGATTGGAAGCGCCCGCACGAGTACAAGGACACCGCGAACATCTATGATGACGAGATCGGCAAGATCGCGGGCGTCCGCTTTGTGGAGACCACGGAAGCGAAGATTTTCCACGCCGAGAATCTGACCGCCGCGGCGCGCGAGCTGACCGTGAAGAGCTATTCCGCCAAGGTCGTGACCGTCAACGAGGCGATCAGCGCCGACGAGGCCGCAGCCCTTGCGGGCCGTCTGGTCATTATCGAGGGCCAGCTCTGCGAGATCGAGAGTGCGAGCGCTGCCGCCGCAGGCTCCGCGACCATCACGCTCAAGGAAGCGCCCGCTACCGCTCCCGCTGCGTCCAACAAGGTCTACCCGGGCGAAGCCGGCGCCAAGGGCCGCGACGTGTACTCCACCATCATTCTCGGCGCGGACGCCTACGGTACGACCGAGCTGACCGGCGGCGGCTTGCAGCACATCGTCAAGCCTCTCGGCTCTGCCGGCAGCGCCGACCCGCTCAACCAGCGCGGCACGGTGGGCTGGAAAGCCACCAAGGTAGCCGAGCGCCTTGTCGAGGCGTACATGATCCGCGTGGAGACCGCCTCCACGTTCAACGACGCGCCCATCAACTGAGCAGAGGAGGGGCGATATCACCCCTCCTAATAACGATCCGAAAAGGAGGACCAACCCATGAGCAAGGAAACCAGGACCACAGCGCCCGCGCCCGAGGCCATGACGGCGGAAGAGATCGTCGCAAAGGCGCAGGCCGAAGCGGAAGCCATCCGCGCCGCCGCGCTGACTGAGGCGAACGACATTCGCCAGCAGGCCGAGGAGGAAGCCGCGGAAATCCGCAAGGATGCCGAGGCCGCCGCCAAGGAGGCCGCTCCCGTTCCCGCCCCTGCCGCGCCGAAGCACGACGAGGGTGAGGAATACGTCTATGTGGAGCTTTTCAAGGACAACGGGCGCTACAAGGACGATGTTCTCGTATGCGTCAACGGCGAGAGCTGCCAGATCAAGCGCGGCGTGCGCGTGCGCATCAAACGAAAATTCCTGTGGGCCATTCAGAACCAGATGCGGCAGGACGCCAACACCGCCAACATGATTCAGGAGATGCACGAGGCGTTTGACGACGCCGCGCGCGCCAACGGCGTGAAGCTGTGACCCTCCCCGCTGCACGAAACTGAATAGACCGCGAAAACACAAAGCAGTTACGACACGGCGTAGCAGACGGGAAACCTCCTCTTCTGCTGCGCCGTGTTCTCACAAGGAGAACAGTATGGAACAGAGAATTATCAAGCTCTCCGTGAAGAATGAGTACATTCTCGGGGAGGGCGTCGTGATCGGCGCGGCAGGCTCGCACGACGAAGTTCTGCTTGAGCTGGACTTCCGGGCCTCTCCCGTGTGGCACGGCACGACGAAAAAGGCGATTTTCTACGACGCAATGTACAAAAACCCAGCAACTATTTTGCTGACAACAAATTTGCTCGCAGAGGGACAGACGGATGTTTACTATGTTCCGGTCCCGCAGGCGGCAAAGACTGCTGCCGGAGACTGCTTTCTCACGGTGGAGGGGACAGTTGTGGAGGGAAGCGGAGAAAACGCAAAGGAAACGGTACGCGTAACGACGAGAGAGGCTCGTTTTCCCGTTCTTCCAAACAAAAGATATCTGAATGAAACCCCCATTACGCCAACGCAGGCGGAACAGCTGCAAGCGGAAATCGACGACATCAAGAACACGGTTTCCGAGGCAAAGGAGAGCGCCGACGCCGCCGAGGCGAGCAAAAAGGCCGCGGCTGCCAGCGAGCAGGCTGCGGCAAAAAGCGAGACGGCTGCCAAAGCCTCCGAGACCGCTGCCGCCGAGAGCGCAAAGGATGCCGCCGCCAGCAAGGCGGCTGCCGCCAAAAGCGAAGCCGACGCAAAAGCCTCTGAGACAGCCGCCAAGAGCAGCGAGACCGAGGCGGGGAAATCTGCCGCCGATGCCGCCGCAAGCGCCGGAAACGCCCTTGCAAGCGCAAACAGCGCGGCAGGAAGCGCGACCGATGCCGAAAATGCCGCGCAGAGCGCCGCACAGAGTGCCGCTTCCGCGGCAGACAGCGCCGACGCCGCCGTAGAAAGCAAAGAAAAAGCCGCTGCCTCTGAGGCCAATGCCAAAGCAAGCGAGGAGGCCGCGCAGAAGAGCGCCTCGGCGGGCGCGGACAGCGAAAAAGCGGCTGCGGCAAGCAAGACCGCCGCTGAGACCGCACAGGGAAAGGCGGAAGCCGCACAAAGCAAGGCGGAGGCGGCGCGGGATAATGCAGCACAGAGCGCTGCCGATGCCGCCGCAAGCAAAAGCGACGCGCAGGCCGCAAAAACCGGAGCTGCCAATGCGGCTACCGCCGCTGCCGAGAGCCAATCTGCCGCTGCCGCAAGCAAAAACGCGGCGAAAGATTCCGAGGACGCCGCCGCTGCATCCGCGCAAGGCGCATCGAACAGCGCTTCCGCTGCCGCGCAGAGCGCCGCCGAGGCTGTCGGCGCGAAAAAGGCCGCAGAGAGCTGGGCGGTGGGCGGCACCGGCACCCGCGAGGGCGAGGACACAAACAACGCCAAATACTGGTGCGAGAGCGCACAGGCGGCGGCGGGCGGCGGTGTAACGAGCTTCAAGGGCCGAGGCGGAGCCGTTGTTCCGCAGAGCGGCGATTATACGCCGGAAATGGTGGGCGCTGACCCCTCCGGCTCTGCGGCTGCCGCGGAAGAGGCGGCAAAAAAGGCCGCGAGCGCCGAGCTGAAAGGACACACGGACAAAAAGGACAATCCGCACGGTGTCACCGCGGCGCAGGTGGGCGCCGATCCGGCAGGAACGGCGAACAGTAAGGTCGCAGCTCACAACGAGAGCGCGGACGCGCACGCGGATATCCGTACCGCCGTTGCCAATGCGGCGGCGGACGCAGCGACGGCGCAGAAGAATCTCAACACGCACGACCAGAACACCACCAAGCACATCACGGCGGCGGAGCGGACGGCGTGGAACGGCAAGCAAAATAAACTCACCGGCACCGCGGGCCAGTTCGTCGGATTCGATGCCGGCGGGAACGCCGTGGCCGTGGCTGCAAATAGCAGTGTAACGGTCACCTTTACGGCAAATGACTGGACGGGCGACGACGAACCGTTCACGCTCACGATTCCGAAGACCTCGCACAAGAGAAGCAGCGCGGACTTCACCTTTGACGCCTACTCCCTTTGCAGCGACGGCAAGTACGCGAAAAACACATGGGCTGTTCTGGAGATGGATGTGGAATACACGGCTGCGACCGGCACATTTAAGCTCATGAGCGACACGAAGTTTGCCGGAAAGATCGTTTTTGCGGGGTGAGAGGATGCGAGCATACAGAGAGGCGGAGCTGACCGTCCGCTTTCGGGACGGCGGGCCGGACGCACAGGTGAAGATCGACTGTGAGCGCGGCACCATTTGCATCACGACCTTCGACCGGCGGAATATTCCGCGGCCATCAAAGGTTATTTTCGCGGAGAACGGTGTGCGCTATAAGCTGCCGTACAAGCCGGTCGTACACGCCGAGCGCGGAGAACGCCTTACGGAGACCCTGCGGCGTGCCGGTGTGATCGAGCAGGGCGAGGCCGGGCTCGAGGACCTTGCTGTGGAGTATCGGCGTACAGCAGCGCAGATCAGCATTAAAATTCGCGAATGCCGGGAAGCCGGCATAGATACCGGGCATCTGGGCGCGATGCGGCGAGACCTGCGGGAGGCCGCGGCGGTCCTGACCCGATATTATGATTATCCCCGCTTCGGTGTCGGGATATGGGAGCCGAAGCACAAGCGCGGAAAGCGATAAATTTGCACAGGAGGCAGGAGCATGAAAACAGGAAACAGCTATTACGGCGTCAAGTACAAGATCAATGGTCATCGCGTCGGCAACGTCTTTGCATTATCAAGCGAGTACCACGTCACATTCGAGCGGTGCTATTCGGAAAATACGCTCGAATCGGTCGAGGCCATCGACTGGAAGAATGTCACGGTCGAGCAGATTCGCACGGACTGCCCCGCCTGTCCGCTGCCGGAGGGCTACTCCTTCACCGTGAAGGCGATCCAGTACGACATGAACACGCAGAGCATCAAGGCGATCCTTAAAACAGACAAGCAGTATTGGGGCGATGTCACGCCGTATCAGGCGCAGATCGAGAGCCTGACCGCCACTGTCGCCGAGAAGAATACACAGCTCACCGAGAGCGAAGAAAACCTTGCCGCTGCCAACGCGCAGCTGGCGGAACTGGAGGCCACCTATGATGCAAACTGAAAAGCTCAACGCCATTAAGGGCGCGATCACGGACGGCAAGCTCGTGCAAGCCGCCGGCGGCATCGCGCAGCGCACGGAGCAGAGCGACAAGCTCGGCTTTGACTGGAGGATCTTCACCGTCAACGACGTGGACGTCCGAAAGGATTACGTCGAGCAGGCAAGTCCGGTCGGCACGAGCGCCGACAATCCCATCGAATACACGGAGGGCGTGCCGCTCATCAACAACGCCTTCTACCGCGTGGACGGCGTGATCAAGGTCTACATGGACGGCTGGGCAGACTGGGAGGGCTGAACGCATCAGCCATTAACGAATTGAGGAGACGACGATGAGCGAGAAAATCGACGCTCTCCGCCGGCGGCACAGTGAGCTGCTTGCGCAGATCGCTGAAGCACGCGATAACGGTGCGGACGAGCTGGAGATCGAAATGCTGCGCGAGGAATTGGCGAATGTCCAAGCGATGCTTCACGCCATTGCCCCGCGCAGAGCCAAAGCGCCGCGAGCGAGAACCGTGTCGATGGCCGCGCAGGCAGAGAACGGCGGCGAAATGTCCCTCGGAGACCGCGCGCAATTTCTCTCTTGGGAGCAGGCGGACAATTCGCTTGATGATGAGATCGAGGCCGGAAGAAAGCAGATGCTTTCGGCGGCACAGCGGGGGCTTGAAGCATTGACAGAACGGCAGCGCAAGGTCCTTGAGCTGAACCGCGACGGCGCATCCGTGACGGAGATCGCCGAACGGCTCGGCGTCTGGAAGAGCACGGTTTCCCGTACTCTCTCCCGCGCAAAGAAAGCCGTGCGGGAGGAGGTCGAGCTGACAATGGCGCAGGCGGCTTTAAGCGGACAGGCCGAGCTTGACCTCGCCGACCGCGAAACGGCAAAGCTCCTTCTTTCGGCGATAACGCCGCGGCAGGCCGCCTATTTGTATCTTTACTACGGCGAGTGGCTGTCGCTGCGGGAGGTCGCTTCGCTCATTGGCGTGGATAAGGCGACGGTGCTGCGCACGATCCGCAGAGCGCTGCGCAACATCGGAGCGATGACCGGCTTTCAGCCGACGACACTGCGCGGCATGGACGGCCTCGACGAGCTGGCTTATAGCATTTACCGGGAATTGCAGGAGCAGGATGCCGTTGTGCCGCAGGAACGCAGACCGGCACCGCCGCGCAAAGGGCAAAGCAGCCCACGCAAGCCGTGCGAACCGGATAAAGCGCCGATGCCGCCGCTGACGATCATCCGTACAAAGCGGCACAGAGGTAAAATGCTGCGAGAGCTGGAGCGACTTTCCGCAAACGGGCAGAGCGCGCAGCTTTGGCTTATGGAAATATTCCGAAAGCTGGCGAAAAACCTCAAGAGTGCAGGACGCTGGCTGCGGAGAAATTACTAAAAAAGCCGCCCGAAGGCGGCAAATTGACAAGGCGCGGCGCTTATGATATATTGAACGTGCCCCGAGAGGGGCGGGCGCTGTTGCACAAAAAGGCGGTTAGCCACTTCCTTGCAAAAGGAGGTGATGCCAATGGGAAACGGGCGATGGGCGAGAGCCTTTCGCTTCGCGGTGTGCTTCATCATAATCCTTGCGGTTATGATCTACATATCCCCAAAAGCGTGTTAGCCGCTCGGCTGGCCCCGAACGGCTAACGTAGTTTAGCGAGTTTTACGGGCTGACCGTCTTGCAGCAGCGCCCTTTTTCTATTGCCAATATATCATTCATAAGCCGCTTTGTCAAGAACGACAAGGCGGCTTTTTGCTGCCGGAAAGGAAACTGTATGACAGCGAGAGAAGCAATCAAGCAGGCGGACGCGCTGCGCCCGAACTGCATTGAAGCAGAAGTAAAGGCCAACATCCTACGCGAGCTGGAAAACGAGTATGCGGAGCTGATGGGTGTAGACCTGCCGGAAAACCTGTGGCCGGAGGATCAGACGCTCTTGATGCCCGCGCCGCACGATAACAGCTATGTATGGCATCTGTGCGCGGGCATTGACCTGATGAACGCGGAAACGGACCTGTACGCCAACGATAAGGTCGTTGCCAACAGCAAGGTGAGCGAGGCAAAGGCGTGGTGGAGGCGGCACAATCGACCGCCGTACCGCGGGAATTGGAAGGTGTGATATGAGCTACCCCGATCTCCCCAACAATATCCGGAAGTACCAGAGCGAGGTCGTTGCCATCCGCGGACTGAATCTCTCGGACAACACGCAGGACGGCGACCTTTGCGAGACGCGCAACATCTCGTGCCGCCGCTATCCTTACTTCGCCACGCGCAGAGCACGCAGCAAGCTCACGCCGTATGCCAACGCGACCGCCATCACGGCGTGGGAAAAGCTCGTTGTGGTGCAGGGAACGAACCTGCTGTATGACGGCGCGGTGGTTGGGCAGGTAGCGGAGGGCGCGAAGCAATTCGCGGTCGTCAATACCAAGCTCGTCATTTGGCCGGACAAAAAATACCTCGACATTAAGACGCTCACCGTGCAAAGCCTGACGGCGGAGGCGAGCGGCGCGGGCGCGAAGTTTGAGGCCGACAGCATCACCGTGACCGGATGGAGCGACCTGACGACGCAATTCAAGGTCGGCGACACGATCAGCGTTTCCGGATGCACCGTGCAGACCGGCAACAACAAAAACGCCTACATCAAGGCGGTGGAGGCCGGTAAGATCACCGTGACAAGCAACTGCTTCACGGCAGCGACGGAAACGGCGACGATCACGCTTTCGCGCTCTGTCCCCGATCTCGACTTTATCTGCGAGAGCGAAAACCGCCTGTGGGGCTGCTGCAACGCGGACAAGACCATCTACGCCAGCGCGCTGGGCGACCCGACCAACTTCTTTACCTACGAGGGCATCAGCACAGACAGCTACGCTGTGGCCGTCGGCAGCGAGGGAAATTTCACCGGCTGCGCCAAGCTCTCTACAAGCGTTCTGTTCTGGAAAGAGAATGTGCTGCACAAGATGCTCGGCAGTTATCCGGCGGAATACGCACTCTACACCTACAACGTAGAGGGCTTGCAGGCAGGCTGCCACAAGAGCATGCAGGTGGTCAACGAAACGCTCTTCTATAAGGGCCTGCACGGCATCTACGCCTACTCCGGCGGCATTCCCGCTCTGGTCTCCCGGCAATTCGGCGACCACGAATTCACGGACGCCGTGGGCGGAACAGATGGTGTGCGGTACTTCCTCTCCGTCAAGGAGGGGGCGCGGAGCCGCCTGCTTGCCTATGACATTCAGGACGGTATATGGCTGGAAGAGGACCCGACAGCCGCGGTCGATTTCGCCCGCATCGGCAAGGATATGTATTTCCTCGACAGCTCGGGCAGCGTCTACCTCGCCGACACCGGCGAAGAGGACGCGAGTATCGAATGGCTGATGGAATTTGTTCCGTTTTACGCCACGATCAACTACCGCAAGCGCATCCGTAAGCTGTTCCTGCGCGTCACCGTGCCCGCCGGAGCGTGGCTGCGTGTAGAGGCCCGCTTTGACAGCGGCGTGTGGTGCGAGGTCGGCAAGATCGCGGGAGGCCCCTGCGACGACGTGTTCACCATGCCGGTGCAGATCGCGCGGTGCGACAAATTCGGCTTGCGCGTTTCCGGCGTAGGGCCGTGCTGCCTGCTCGGCCTGTCGCGCGAATTCAGTTTAGGGAGTGATAAATAATGGCGGTATTCCCCGAAAGCATGGACCGCATCGACCCGAACGATCCGGGCGCGGCGCTTTCGACCATCGAAAGCTACATCCGCTATATGCAGGAGCGCATCGAATTTGCCAACAAAAACACGCTGCGAACGGTCAGCGAAGCGGGCGTTTCCAGCGCAGAGCTTTACAGCAAGATCGTCGAGATTGCCAACACCGTGCAGGGCCTCGCTTCACAGATCGCAAGCCTAAACGGCGACGTGACCGCTCTAAGCGGGAGCGTAAACACTCTGAACGGCTCTGTCGCAACGATGCAGGGGCAGATAAACAACGCGCAGGAGCAGATTTCCACGATCAACGCAAGTCTGCAAGCCCTTGAGCAGCGCGTGAGCGCATTGGAGCAGACGACACCGACGGCCTAACAGGAGGGAAATAGAAAATGGCAGGCTATTACAACAAGGACAAGGACTATTCCAAAGAACTGATGCGCACCGACCTGTCCGCGGGCGAGCGGGCACAGCTCACGCAGGAACGGCAGAACAAAATTGATGCCGTTTACGGCGGCAAGGAGCCGACGCTCGCCGACGGCAGTGGCAAGACCTATAACCAGAAATACGGCGGAAGCTCTTCCGGCGGCTCCTCTGGTGGCGGTTCGCGCACCATGCCGAACGGATTCCAAGGGAGCGCAAACGGCGTTGGCGTATGGGACGCCGATCAGGACGCGATCCGCGACATCATGAACAGTAACTCCAAGGCATGGTGGTCGGCGGACGACACGGAGCGCGAACGTCTGCACGCGGCAAATGAGGCCCTTGCAAGACTGCTCAACGGCGACAACGGGACGGTGGGCTTCGATCCCGGGACCGGTTATTGGAGCGGCGATGCGGGGCAGAAGCAGCAGCTTTTGCAGTTCGCTTTCGGCGGCGCACCGAGCTACACGAGCCGTTACGATGAAAAGCTCAACGAGCTTGTCGATCAGATCCTCAGCCGCGGCCCGTTCAGCTATGACGCAGAGAACGACCCGCTGTACCAGTTCTATCAGGAAAAGTACCAGCGCAACGGTGACAAGGCGATGCGCGACACGCTCGGCGCGCAGGCGGCGCGGACGGGCGGCCTCTCCAGCTCCTACGCGGGCAGCGTCGCACAGCAGAGCTACAACGACTATATGCAGGGCCTCAACGACATTGTGCCGGAGCTGTACAAGCTCGCCTACTCCATGTATAAGGACGACGAGGACAGCCAGCGGGCGAATGTCGAGATGCTGCGTGCGCTCGAACAGGGCGACTACGCCAAGTTCCAAGACCTCCTCGCGCAGTACAACACCGACCGCAGCTTTAACTACGGCGTGTTCAGCGATGCGCGTAACTTCGGCTATCAGCAGCAGAGGGACAACATCGAGGACAGCCGTTACAACGCGGAGTGGGCGTACAAGCTCAGCAATGCGTCGAAGAATAAGACCTCCGGCAGCGGCTCGACTGGCAGCAAGGACGCCGTCTACGATTATGAGGGACTGTTCCGCGCGGCGCAGGCGAGCGGAAACCCCAAGAGTTGGCTTGCCCAGAAAGGCAACTACACCAAGTACGGATTCACCTCGTCCAGCGGCCTCTACGCCGACTATCAGGAATGGGAGGCCAACGGCGGCGGGCTCGACGAAAGCAATCTCGGAAAGAACGGACGCCCCACGTTCGGCGATCTCCGGCGTTCGATCACACAGCTTGTCAATCAGGGCAATGGCAGCGCTGCCTTTGATCTCTACGACAAGTATTTCGACGATATGAGCGAAAAGCAGCGCAATGAGCTGAACCAGCTACTCGGATATAATGGAGGCTGACAATGGCTAAAAAACTCGACCGTTCCTATTTTGAGGCACAGGCGGCAAAGCCGCAGACGACAAGACCGCAGGCTGCGTCTGACACCAACGCGGGCAGCGGCACGAAGAAGCTGGACAAGTCTTTCTTTGAAGTCCGTGCCGAGGAAGCAAAAAACAGGCCCGTAAGGGAGACCGTCCCCGCGCAGGGGACGGCTCCCGCCGCGGAGACGACGCCGACCGCGCCGAAAAGGAGCTTCGGCTCCCGCCTGCTCTCCAGCATTAAGAGCGGCCTTTTGTCCGAGGGCGCAAACCTCGCAAATGCGGGCGGCGTTCAGGCTGACCGGCGCGGTGGAACGGAAATGTCCGGCATCTACCGCGAGCAGGTGTCCGCACTCGACCAGCAGATCGCGGCGCTGGAAAGCAACCTGCGCGACCAGTCTTTGAGCGCGCGGCAGCGCGCGGATGCTGCCGCAGCGCTCGCCACGGCTAAATCCCAACGCGAACTCTATGAAAAGGCTGCGCAGAGCGGCAAGGAGACGGCGAAAGGACTATACGAGACCGCGGACAAGGGCTATTCCCTTGCGGAAAAGTACGTCAAGGAAAGCCTTGACGGAACGGATGGCGTTGAACGCGCCGTTCTCGGTGCCGTGCCGACCGTGACACAGCTCGGCACACAGGTCGCCGCAGACCTCCTCGCGCCGGGCGTCGGCACCGTTGGCCGCTCCTTTTCCTCCGGCGGCGCAAATGCCGCGGAGTACCGCTATCAGGCGGGCGACGACTACGACAGCCAAAAGGCCGCGCTTCGCATGGCGCTTTCCGTGGGCGGCGTCGCCGCAGGCTCGGCGCTCTCCGGCGCGGTCAACGCCAGCGGCTTGAAGCTGCTCCGGCAGCTCGGCAAGCAGAATTACGTCCTGCCTAATGTCGCCCTCGGCGGCGCGTCCGCTCTCGGCTACGCCGCAGGCGAGACTGGCTTGACTGAGCTTTCCAAGGCCATGACGGACGAGAATTATACACCGGACTGGAACGCCATCGGGAAAACCGGGCTGACCGCCTTTGCGTTCGGCGCGATCACCCGTGCCATTGATACCGCCCGCGTGAGTGTCGGCAACAAGCGGTACATGAAAGCGCTCAACGAGAATGTGCAGGAGCGGTACAACTACGCCAAGCGGACCATCGACGACCCGCGCATGACAGCACAGCAGAAAGCGCAGGCGGCAAATTCCGTCATGGACGCCGCCGACAAGATGCGCTATGCACTCGACGAGCTCCAGGTCGTGGGTGCGCAAAAGGACGTGGAGGCCATGCGCGAGTTCCTTTTGAGCATCTACGGCGACATGATGCAGTATACCAACGTCAGCTCCGGCGGCATTTCCGGCACGGGCGCCATCGTCCCGACCACACCAAGCACGCCCCCCAGCGTGCCGGTCACGCCAAAATCCCCCGTCCAGCCGACCGCGCCGGTCTCCCCCACCGTTCCGTCCCCCGCGGCGCCTGCTGTAGCCGGGCGCGCCGCTGTGACCGCCGCGACGCCAAAAGCGACGCCGATTGCACCCGTTCCCGCGCCGCAGGCGCAGAACGCGCCCGAAACGCACCTTGCAAGTCCGCAGGAGCGCACGGAAGTGCCAATGGGTGAAATGACACCCCCGAACGAAAGCGCGGCGCAGAACGCACCGCAGGCGGAAACACCACCCGCCGCGTCCACGACTGACGCCGTCCAGCGTAAGGGACGCAAGGACGTGGAGCGCGTCGCGGAGAAGATGGACAAGGCGGGAGCCTTTGCCATGAAAGACCAATACCGCGACGGGCAGGACGCCGAGGCATATATCCGCGGCATGGCAAAGGCGTATGACGCAGGGAAGAACGGCACGAGCCGAGAGGAGCTTATCAATAATCTGCCGTCCGGCATCGACGGTACGCAGGCCCGGTCTGCATATATCGCGGGACAGGCCGACGCCGCAAGCGCACAGGCGGCAAAAAGCCCCTTGCCCGAAGCCGTACAAAGCGGTACAATGGAGAATACCAAAGCCGCACCGACGCTGACGGTCTCCGATCTCGCCGAGCGGCTGAAAACGAATACCGTGACCGAGGACGGCGCGTTCCGCTACTCGGTGGAAAGGAAAGGCGGGCGGTTTCCTGTCTACGTCGGTTCTATCCGAGAGATCAGCGGGACGGACGCATACGCGACCGACGCCCGCGCCGCGCGCTATGTATCGCAGAATTTCAAGACCTACGAGGAGGCGGTGGCCGACCTCGTAGCCGTTGCCCGCAACAGCGGATTTATTAAGGAGGACGCCTATGAACAGAACCGAGCAGATGGAGCTGGACGCTCTTTGCGCGAAAGGGGAAAAGAACCTGACGCCGCAGGAAATGGAACGTTACCGCGTTCTTTTGGACAAAGCGCTGGAGAAACTGGTCATCTTCGAGGACGATACGGAGTAAGCGACAGCATAACACCTGCGCATGGGAGCGTTGCGGAAACAGAATCCCGCTCACTTTCCGATTGCGGCGTTGAATCGCTTGTCATTCCGGACGGCAAATGGGATCGCAAAGCCCCAGCGTTTACCCGCGGCGGCAAAGTCTATATGCAGGAAACCATTCCCGAAGAAAAACGCGGCATGGTCGCTCCGCACGAAACGACCCACGCCATGAAGCAACTCGGGTACAAGCCATACCTTGACTTCATCCGGCGTACAGCAGAGTATTTCGACGAGACAACGGTATTTGGGGATAAACTTGTAAAGTTTGTCGGAAAGCACCGTGGATTTGACAGCCTGCCAACCAACGAAGCGGATCGCGTTACGTTTTTCGACGAGCTGAACGCCATCATTTACGGGCATTACGCATCCGGCAAGATGGACGGCCTTGACGGGCCGCTGCATCAGGCGTTCCGCGATTTCGACCGCTATATTGAAGAACTGGCTAATATCCACAGGCAGTTTAAGAACCGCAGCGACAAGCCAATTTCTCCAAGCGGGGAAAATGGTAAGGCAAAACCCGCGCGTGCGGAGAACCCGCAGCAGCAAATCGCCGATGATGTGCGGCGCAGCATTGAGCGCGGCATCGCGTTCAGCAGCGCCCGCCTCTTTGAGATCGCGGACAAGGCGTATGGCGGCACGATGGCGCAGGGCGCCTATACCGTCAAGGACGCCTACGACGGAATGGAATTGGCGGTCAACCAATACCTCATGCACTCCGATCTTGTGCGGCAGGGCAACGGCAACGCTGCGAACGCAAAGGAAACGCTTGCGAAGCTGCAAACGCTTTTATGGAAGCTCCCGACGCAGACGAAGCGCACGGCGGAAATGGAGAGCTTTCAGCAGTTTTCCACGCCGCCGAACATCGCCTACCTTGCCGCGTGGGCGGCAAACGTGAACGCAAAGGACATCGTGCTCGAACCGAGCGCGGGCATCGGCGGTCTCGCCCTCTGGCCCAAAGCGTGGGGCGCGACCGTGTACGGCAACGAGCTTTCGCCGCGCCGTCTCGCATTCCTAAATCAGCTCGGGTTTGACGGCACCTATAACCTCAACGCGGAGCAGATCAACAACCTATTGCCGGACGAGATCAAGCCGAGCGTCGTCCTTATGAACCCGCCTTTCTCCGCTACGGCAGGCAGAACGGCAACCAACAAGACCGCCAATGCAAAGCGGCATATTGAACAGGCGCTTGACCGTCTCGAAGAGGGCGGGCGACTGGTGGCGATCCTCGGCAACGGCATGGAAAACGATGCACCCGCGTTCCGCGCGTGGTGGGACGACCTGCGCCGCGAGTACAGCGTCCGCGCCAATATCCGCATTGACGGAGAGAATTACAAGAAGTACGGGACGACCTTTGACGTGCAGCTTGTCGTGATCGACAAGGCGGGGCCGAACCGGACGCCGACGATCACCGGCACATATAAGGACCTTTCCAAAATCCCTGACCTTATGGAGGGCATCAGAAATGACAGGACAAGAGTTGAAGAACACCCTGCTGGAGTTCATACCGCTGTTTCTGGAAACGGAGACGCCGACGGCAGCGCTCGCGGAAAACTGGAATCAAAACGTTCTGGAACAACGCCTGCGCGAAGCGGAGGCAATGATCGCGGGAATGCAGCCGGAGCAGCTGCTCTCGACGCTGGGCCACGCCGCGGATTACAGTCTCGCGGAGATCGAGGCGGCGTGGAGCAAAACGCAGGAGGCCAAGAGCTGGCCAGAGCAGTTGGAGAGAGCGGAAGCACTGATCGACCTGATTCTATCCAACTCGAACGAAACGGGAGCGCTCGACCCGAACGAGTACCCGACCGACGCGGAGCGGTAAAGGAGCTGGTGGAAAATCCCGACAGCGTTTATTCCACCTACTCCCCCAGCAAGGTACACATCAAGGGCGCGAAGAAGCACCCCGCAAAGCTCGTGGAGAGCGCGGCAATGGGCGCGGTGCTTCCGCCGGACCCGACTTATACGCCCGCGCTTCCCGCGCGGATCGCCAAGGAGGGCATTCTCTCCGATGCGCAGCTTGAAAACGTCGTGTACGCTGGACAGGCGCACAGTCAGACGCTTCCGGACGGCAGGCGCAGGGGCTACTTCATCGGCGACGGTACGGGCGTCGGCAAGGGCCGACAGCTCGCCGGTATCATCATGGACAACTATCTGCAAGGCCGCACAAAGGCCGTGTGGGTATCGGAAAAAACGGGCCTTGTGAATGACGCCCGCCGCGATTGGTCCGATCTCGGCGGAAATAAGGACGCTATCCTCGATTTCAGCAAATATAAGCTCGGCCAGCCCATCACCGATAAGCAGGGCGTCATGTTCACCACCTATGACACCCTGAAGATGGCAAAGGGAGGGAAAAGCCGCATTGACGACCTGAAAGCGTGGCTCGGCGGAGACTTCGACGGCGTGATCGCGTTCGACGAAGCGCACAATATGGGCGGCTTTATCAGTGTCAAGGGCAAGCGCGGCAAAACGAAGCCCGCGGCAAAGGCTATTGCCGGTGTGGATCTGCAAAAGGCGTTCCCCAATGCCCGCATTGTGTACGCCAGCGCGACCGGCGCGACGGACATCACGCAGTACGGCTACCTTGACCGGCTCGGACTGTGGGGTGAGGGGACGGCATTCAATGACGTCAATGATTTTATATCGAAGATCAGCGACGGCGGCTTAGCCGCAATGGAGCTTGTCGCCCGCGATATGAAAGCGATGGGCGTCTATATGGCCCGCAGCATCAGCTATGACGACGTGAAGTATGACACCTTGCAGCACGACCTTACGCCGATGCAGACGGAGATTTACAACACCATGAGCCGCGCGTGGCAAAAGGTACTGCAAAACATGAACAAGGCGTTGGAGGTCACCGGCCAGAGCAAGGACGGCATGGCGAGAGGCCGCGCGGTCGGCGCGTTCTACTCCACGCAGCAGCGCTTTTATAACCAGATCATCACGTCGATGGCTATGCCGTCCGTGATCGAGGATATGCGCCGCGAGCTGGCCGCGGGCCGGAGCTGCGTTCTCCAGCTCACGAATACAAACGCAGCGCAGGCGGACCGCGCCCTCGCCAAGAACGAGGCGGCGGGCGGCTCGCTGGACGATCTGGACCTCACCCCCTCCGACACGCTTATCCAGATGCTTGAAAAGTCTTTCCCCGTCGAGCTGTACGAGGAGTACACCGACGAGGACGGCAAGGAGCGCTCCCGCCCCGTGCTGGACAAGGATGGCAAGCCAGTGCTGGACAAGAAAGCCGTGCAGATGCGCGACAACCTGATTGCCGAGCTACAGCAGATGAAGGTGCCGGACGGCCCGCTCGAAATGCTGCTTGACGCTTTCGGTGCGGACAACGTTGCCGAGGTCACGGGCAGGACGCGCCGTGTGGTAGAGAAGCCCGATGAGAACGGCAACATGAAGCGCGTGGTGGAGAGCCGAGGCGCGGCCTCCGGCGTCGCCGACGCGAATATGTTCCAAGACGGGAAAAAGCGCATTCTGGTTTTCTCCGACGCGGGCGGCACGGGGCGCAGCTACCACGCCGATCTGCGCGCGAAGAACCAGCAGCAGCGCGTGCATTACCTCTTGCAGCCCGGTTGGAGCGCGAGCAAGGCGGTGCAGGGCTTCGGCAGAACGCACCGCAGCAATCAGGCGAGTGCTCCCATCTTCCGTCTCGTGACGACCAACGTCATGGGGCAGAAGCGTTTCACTTCGACCATTGCCCGCCGTCTCGACCAGCTCGGCGCGCTGACAAAGGGCCAGCGTCAGGCGAGCGGCGGCGTGTTCGGTGAAAAGGATAACCTTGAAAACCCCATCGCTATGGACGCGCTCGCCACATTCTATAAGAGTGCCGACAAGGAAGTGCTGAAAAAGCTCGGCCTTTACGACAAGCTCTTTGACGAATGGGGCCGCATCAACGAGGGGAGCCCGGACCTGCGCGACATCAGTAAATTCCTCAACCGCATTCTGTCCCTCGAAGTGGACGAGCAGAACGCGACGTTCCAGCAGTTCTACGACACCTTTGAGCGCATGATGGACGCCGCCATCGCCAACGGCACGGTCGATATGGGCCTTGAAAACTACCGTGCGGACAAGGTGGAAGTGCTGGACGAGACTGTGATCCGCAAGGACCCGAGCGGCGCAGATACGCGCTATGTCCAAATGAAGGTCTACCGGAAGCCGGAGCTTATCCCGCTTTCCGCGCTGGATACCAAGCTGAGAGACTTCAAGGGTCTCGTGCGGCTGGAAGATGGAAGCGTCCGCGCCGTCTACGAAATTTCCAGCAAGACCAACGAAAAGGGCGAGATACAGCGCCGTTTCTCGCTGGAAAGCCCCGTGCGCGGCGTGCGGAGCGTCTATGTGGAAAGCACCCTGAACGAGAAAACCACGAAGCTCAACAAGAGCGAGTGGGCGCAGGCGTGGACAGAGGAGACGGCGAAAGCGCCGGAGTACAACGAAAGCACGCTCCACCTGCTCACCGGCACGCTGCTCCCGATCTGGAACCGGCTGCCCGCGAACAACACGCGCGTTATGCGCGTTGTCACGAGCGACGGCGGGCAGTACCTTGGCCGCGTCATTCGCCCCGACCAGATCGACGGCGTTTTGCGCAGCTTTGGTGCGAACCGTACCATGCAGACCTACACGCCGGAACAGGTGAGCGACCTTATTCTCACAAAGGGTAAAGAGGTCGTCTTGCGCGATAACCGCGTGAAGCTCACGCGCCGCCGCGTCAGCGGAGAGTGGCGCACGGAGATCAGCGGAACAAATCTCTGGTATCTGCAACGGCAGTACCCCGGCATTTTCACGGAGCGCATCAATTATGAATGGCGCACGTTCATTCCGACCGGCGAAGCGGGCCTATCCGTTTTGCGCGGCATCCTAAAGGATAACCCCGTTGTCGATGTGCGAGAGCCTGCCCCCTCCGGCGACGTGGACGCGAACATGGTCAACAATGTACGCGACCCAAAGGTCGAATGGGACGCGGAACGCATCAAGGGCGGCGAGGCCAAAGAAAAGGCCAAGAGCATTTCGGAGATCGTGGAGCAGATACGCCACGACTTTGGGACGAATATCACCGCCGGACACGTCCGCGGCAAGCGCGGGCAATACGACCGCACGACCCACGGTATCCGCTCGAAGCTCGTCAACGATCTGCCGAACATCGCGCATGAGCTGGGCCATCACCTTGACAACACCTACGACCTGCGCGGGGGCCTGTCGTCCGTCATGCGGGACGAGCTGACGGGCGGCCTCGACGACGCGGCGCGGAACAGCTACCCCAAGAAAAAGTGGATCAGCGAGGGCATCGCCGAATACTTCCGCAAATACCTGCAAAACCGCGAGACGGCGGCAATCGACTATCCGACCTTTACGGCCTATGTCAAGAACCTGCTGCCCGCAAAAGACATGGCGCAGCTCGACCAGCTCGCGGACGAAGTAAACGCCTACTATGCTCTCGACGCAGACACGGCGACCAGCTCTGTGCGTCTGCGCGAGGAGGGACGCCCCGACGCGCGCACCTATGATGAGAAGATCAAGGCGAATGCCGACGCGCTCTATCAGGCGTGGGTAGACAGCAACCACGGCATCAAACTCTTTGACCGAGCGACCGGCGCGGACACCTACAAGCTCGCTACGAATGCCGCGTACAGCGACGCAATGGCAGGGCAGATCATCGTCGGCGACCTCACGGACGCAGACGGCAAGTATGTCTCCGGCGGCCTGAAAACCGCCCTGCACGGCATCAACCTCAACGGCAAAGAGGAGTACCGGCTGTTCGGCGAATACCTCATCGTCCGGCACGGGCCGGAGCGTCTTGCCGAGGGTATGCGCGTGTTTGCCGACGACCGGAAGAACAGCGCGGAATTTATGGAGCGCCGCGCCGCTGCGCTGGAACGGCAACACCCGAAATTTAAGGAAGCTGCCGACCGGCTCTATCAATTTGAGCGCGATCTGCGGCAGGTGTGGGGCGTGGATACCGGCCTTATCGGCGCGCAGACGGCAAAGGAGTGGGACGAGCGCTGGAAATACTACGTTCCGTTCAATCGCGCCGTGAGTGTGGAGAGCCGAGGCATCGGCGCAAAGCGCGGCTTCGCCAACCAGAAGAACCCCATCAAAAAGGCGCACGGCAGCGGCCTTGACATCGTTCATCCCGTCGATAACATCATCAACAATATTGTTCTCATGGTGAATGCGGGTGTACGGAACAACGTTATGCGGAAGATCACGGACGAAGCCCGCCGCCTCGGCGCGGACGCCTCTCTTCTTGAACCCGTTCCGACGCCGATGAAAAAAGACCTGTTCCGCGCGGTCAATCTGAAAAAGGAATTGAGCGATACCGTCGACCAGAGCGGCATGACAGCAGAGGACAAAATGTTCATGCTGGACACCATCGGCAATATCTCCAATGTCCTCGAACAGTTCAGCCGCGGAAAAGCCTACGGCGATGTTGTTACCGTCATGCGCGGCGGAGAGCCGGAGTTCTGGAAGATCAACGATCCCCTGCTGCTCTCGTCGATCACAAGCCTTTCCCCCAAGTCCATGAACGGCATTCTTGACGCCTACGCCATCGTCAGCCGCTTTATGACGAGCAATATCACCGGCATGAACCTGCTGTGGAATATCTTCTCCAATATGCCGCGAGACTTCCAGACGCTTTTGACCTATTCCAAGGATAAGAACGTCGCACACCTTGTAAAAGCCATCGGCAGCGCCTACGTCAATAAGATCAAGGGCAGCGGAGCGGACCCGCTCTATTTGGAATACCTCGCGATGGGCGGCGGCAAGACCTCTGCCTATACCGCAGACCGCGACCTCACAAGACGCGCGCGGCAGCAGCTTACGGGCGAGAAGAAGATCAGCCTGAACCCGCTGGATATGATCGCGTATATCAGCGATCTTATCGAGCTTGGCCCGCGTTATGCCACCTACAAGCTCATGCGCGAACGCGGCATGACGCCGCAGGAGGCGTTCTATGAGGCAATGGATATCACCGTCAACTTCCGCCGCGGCGGTATCCGGGCGCGGGAGGTAAACAAGGCCGTCCCGTTCTTCAATGCCAACGTGCAGGGCCTCGATAAGCACGCGCGCTGGATCACTGCCGAGGACGCGCCTGCGGGCAAGCGAAAGGGCACGGCGAAACGGCGCTTCCTCATGTACCTCGCCGCCTCTGCTGCGCTGGCCGCGGTAAACTACGGCATCAACAACAGCAGCGACGAGAACAAGAAAGACTACCAGCAGCTTTCCACCTACACGAAGAACAGCTATTGGGTCTATCCCCTTGGCGACGGGAAATATCTCTGCCTGCCGAAGCCGCGCGAGTTGGCGGTCCTCACCTCGCTCTTCGAGGCGCTTTTGGAGCGCACCGTCGGCGGGAATGAACACGCCTTTGACGGCTTCTACGAATACGCGACGGGCAATTTCCTGCCGAGTATCCTTTCGGACTTTGCGAACCTTGACGCCGCCGGGGCCATTGGCTCGCTCGGCTTGATCGGCGTGGGCAGCTACATGGTAGCAAACCGCGACTTCCTCGGCAGGCCCATTGAAAGTACGGGAATGCGATACCTCGAACCGAGAGATCGCTACAACGAGCGCACGAGCAAGCTCGCGTACTGGATCGGGCAGGCGTTTGACGTCAGCCCCGTCATGGTCGATTACTTCTTCCAGAACACGCTCGGTGGTTTCTGGAAAGCGCAAAAGGCCATTTTCCCCGTCGGCGAGGAGAACCGCGATTGGTCCTTCGGCATTCAGGGTAGCTATATCAAGGACAATCAGTATTCGCAGGATTTGACAAACTGGCTCTACGATCAGGCGGAAAAGTCCTCGCAGGCCAAGAAGTCTGACCCGGCGAACATGGACAAGGCTATCGCTGCCGCGATGGACGATAGAATGGTGGAGTTCTATTCAAGCTACAATAAGCTTGCAAAGAACACACCGGATACCGTCGTGAACCGCGGAACGCGGCAAACCGTTCTTGACGCGATCTATGAATACCGGAAAGCGCACGACCACAATATTACGACCGACGCGGAGCGCATGGCCTATGGCGTGTGCAAGGAGCAGGGCGGAACCGAGCTTTTGCCGAGCTGCTTGCCGGTTACAGTCAAGGACGGCGACGAGAAAACGCACTCGCTCTCCGCATCGCAGTACGTTGAGTATCAATTCGACTATAACCGTCTATATTGGGAGTATGTCGAAGATATGCTCTCCCCAAGCCAGAGCGCAGACGAGCGCGCCGCCGTTCTCCGCGCGGCAAAAACGGTCGCAAAGGAAGAGGCGACAAATCGCATTCTTTCGGAACTGCGAGTACCCAAGACAAGCCACGCCGAGAAATACGAGGGTGTCAAAGCGGAAGACGTTGCCATGTTCAAAGCGTTCTGCGACCTCGCAAACGACGACGGGAGCCTGAAACAGGAAGAAGTCATCAATATCATCAAAGGCATGAATCTTTCTGGCGAGGAAAGCTATGCTCTCTTCAAATCCAAGTACTCAAAGAGCGACGCCAACAATCCGTGGAGGCGCTACAGGTAAAGCGAAAAGCAGGTGTTCGGAAATTCCGAACACCTGCTTTTTGCTGTCCCGTGGTGAAATGGCCGTTTTCTCGTGGTACGCTCACAGAAAGGCTACCAACGGAGGGAACGAAGATGGAAAACGAAAAGAAGTATGACGACGCAGCCATTGCGCTGATCGACGCCCGGTGTAAGAGCAACACGCACCGGCTCGACGACGTGGAAAAGCACCAAGAGGCGCTGGACAGTCTCGCCGCCTCCGTAAAGGTGCTTGCAAGCCGCGAGGAGCGCGTCGAGAGCGATGTCAAGGAAATTAAAGCGGACGTGAAAGAGCTTACTGCACGGCCTGTCAAACGCTGGGACGGCATCGTGGACAAGGTTCTCTATGCCATCATCGGCGCGTTCGTGACGTGGCTGCTCTACGGAGGCGCGGCATGAGCGGGAAGCGATCAAAGAAAATGCGGACGCGCAACAAGATACTGGCAATCGCCGCCGTCTTTATTGCCGCGTTCATCGTCTATACGCTCGCGGTCTACACCTACAATGGGTGGCAATGGGACGCGCTCTTTGAGTACGTTCTCGGCGCGGGCGGCATCGTGTGCGGATTTACGGCGGTCGTCGCCGTTGCCGATAAAATCGTCGGTCGAAAGACCAAGGAGGAGCAAGGACATGAATGAAAAGATCATCAAGCGGCTTGCCGCGCTGTGCTCTGTGAAGAGCATCGTCACCATCACGCTGACCGCTGGCTTTCTGTACGGCTTCGTCGTTGCGAAAATCAGCGGGCAGGAGTTCGTGACGATCTTCTCCGTCATCATCGCGTTCTACTTCGGCACGCAGAGCCAGAAGGTGCAGGACGTGCTGGAGAGCAAGGAGAACGGCAATGGAGATTAAGCAGCTCCGCGCCAACGTGGGAAACTATGGGCCTGCGCGCAATGCGCAGGCCATCAAGTACATCGTCATTCACTACACGGGCAACGACGGCGACACAGCGCAGGCCAACGCCAAATACTACGCCTCGACCGTCGTGAAGAGCAGCGCGCACTACTTCGTGGACGCGAACAGCGTCTACCAGAGCGTCCCTGACCTGCGCGTTGCATGGGCGGTCGGCGGCGGGAAGTATCCCTCCTGCCCGCAGACGGGTGGCGGGACGCTTTACAACATCTGCCGGAACACGAACAGCATCAGCATCGAGTTGTGCGACGCAAAGCGCGACGGGACGTATGCGCCCGCGCCGGAGACCGTCAAGGCCGCTCTGAAGCTGACGCGCGAGCTGATGGCGAAGTACAATGTTCCACAAAAGAATGTGATCCGGCACTTCGACGTGACCGGCAAGCTCTGCCCGGCGTATTGGGCGGGCCGGGAGAACGCGGCCAACTGGAAAACGGAGTTTTGGGACAAGCTCGCCGAGCCGGACTATCGCGCTATGCTCCAAAAGCGCGCAGGGCTGGAGGACAAGACGATGGACTACCTCGCAGCCTACAAGTACGGGACGGACCTGCTCAGGAAGCTGGCAACGATGAAGTAGCGCTACTACTAACACGCTACTAACAATGCTGGAATCGGAGAAAAAATAAAAAGCCTTGAAACCGTTGAGTTTCAAGGCTTTTTCGTGGTGCGCGGTACAGGACTCGAACCTGTGACCCCATGCACGTCAAATATAGCCGTGCTTTTGCTTCGCCGTTTTTCTTTGTTTTTCGCTGTTTTTCTCTCATTTTCTCACTTTCAGGCAGTTGCAAACAGTCAAAGACATTTGCGGTTACTAACAAAAAACTAACAATTCCCCGCCGCCTCAACAGCGGCAATAAGCTGCTCGGCATCCGCATGAACATAGATACTTGCCGTGGTGGTATAGCTGGCATGACCGAGTATCTTTTGAAGCGCCTCGGGCGCAATGCCGGATTTCCGCGCCCAACTCGCGTAGGTGTGCCTCGTTGCGTGCGGCGTCTTTTTTTCTATCCCCAGGCGATTTAACAGTGCATAAAAGTCTCGCTTGCGGAAATTCGCCGGTATCTTCTGCCCGCTGTAGCCCGAGAGCAGCAGGTCTCCTGTTGCGCGAGCCTTAAAATCTGCAAAGTACGCGCGCCCCTCCGGGCGGATGGGAATAATGCGGTTCTTTCCAGCCTCGGTTTTTTCGCCGCCAATGACATAGTTTTCGTGGCAATCTGCTACAGGCAGACCGAACAACTCGCCGATCCTCATACCGGTATAGATCAGCATGAGGACGATTTTTGCGGTGTCGCTGCCATCCTCTTCCAGCTTTCTAACATCCTCGTCGGTGAAGATTTCCTTTTCCTTTTTGATGTTCTCCGGCAGCTTTACAAACCGCGCAAAATTGGTCGTGCAAATCTCCTCGCGCATCGCCCATTCCGACATTTGCGTAATGAGCTGCTTATACTTGCTCACGGTGGAATGGCTCTTCTTCATGTACGGGTCAATGACCGCTTGAAAATCTGCGGTGCGCAGCTCACGGAATTTCCGCTCGTAGAGCGGCGCAAAGACCTTGTATGCTCCGTCGTATGATTCTATGCCGTGCTCGCCGATCTCGCGGTAATGCTCCGCTTTCCAGTCCTCGAAAACCTCGGCAAAGGTCATATTATACCGCTCTGTCAGGTCTTTTCCGGAGAGCCGTTCCAGCGCGTCCAGCGCTTCCGACTTTTTGCCGTAATAGCCTATGATGATTTTATTTTTCGCAGCTACCCACGGGCGCGATCTCCGGCCTTGCAGCCGGTAGACCGTGCCTTTTCCATTTCCACGCCGGAGCGCCTTGCGGCTCTTTCTCTCCTGCTCCGCTCCGCACCGGCAGCAGAACGCGCCGTCCGGCACTTCCCTTTTGCATTTAATACAGATCATATTTGTTCCCTGAAAAGTATCGTTCGATCTTTTCCTCGAGCTCCTCTGCGCGCTGCGCGGCCCGAAGCATATCTTGGAGGGATAAACATGCCTTTATGCCAAAATAGAACGCTGCAATAGCGACGATAGTTGCCGGTCCATCAGGGATATTAAGGCGCGCGGCCATGTAGGTTACAGCGCACAGCCACGCCGCCATGACCGTGATGCACACGATGGTAACGAATAGCTCCATTTTTGGAGTGTCATATTTCATAACGCGCTCCTCCCAGCACCTATTTATCCCGCCTCTGCCTCAATTTGCGATATGGGATCATCCCGGTACAGGTCGTCTTTTTCGATGTGTGTTATCTCATGCTTCAAACTGTCTGCATTCTTCTCACGGCTCAATCTGCTGTTGAGCAAAACGGTATAGGTCCCGTCGTCGTTTAACAGGACAATACCGCCGGACGAGCACACCGGGAAGTCTACCAAATGCACAAAGTAATCTGCATTTTCAAGCATCATTCTGATTTCAGCCCCTTAATAAATACGGCCATCATGCGCTTCTGCTCTTCCGTCATTGTGCGGAACGAATGCAGGAGCGCTCTTTCTTCGTCTTTCAGCGCCTGCAAAGTATCGGCATCCTGCGAGGAGAAGTAAGACCGCTCTACGCCGAAATAATCCGCCAATTTTTGAATCGTGATATCCGTCGGTATTGTGCCACGCTTCCAGCCTGTTGCCGTGGACTTATTCAGGCCGATAGCCTCTGCGACTACGGACGGCTTCACGTCTCTTTCGTTGCACAGTTTAATAAATTGTTCATAAAACACAACATACACCCCTACATTCTGACAGTTTCTACAAAGTTGAAAAAGTTGCACAAAATCGCTTGCAGTTGCATAAGTTGTGCGCTATAATCCAGTTGCGGTTGAAAAATGTGAACACATAACGCGACCATAGTAAAAATCCGACGCAAATGCAAGCTGGCTATTCTTTTTTGGTGACACATAAATGATAGCATAGTTGTTTAAGAAATTCAACCGCAAGATATAGTCAACAGAAAGGCGGTGACACACAAGTGGAGACATGGATGGGTGAGGTTGTTGCAGAAATGCACATGAAGAAGATCACGCAAAAAGCGCTTGCTGCGCAGATGGGGGTCACGAACGAGTACATCTGCTCGATCCTCAACGGCAAGCGCGAGAAAATCCCCGACGACATGGAGCGGAGGATTCGGGAAGCGATCGGCCAAATTAACGCAGGATAGGAGGAGCCCTTGTGCAAATCATTTCGACTATGACGCCGCAGAGCGCGGCGGAATACCTGCGAGCGCGCGGCATGAGCATTTCCCCCGATACCCTGCGCCGCGGCATTGAGCAGGGCGTCTACCCGTTCGGCCTGTGCATCAAAACGGATGGGAGCGCCGTCTACCAGATTTTCAAGCGCCTGCTGGACGAGTGGATCGCGGAAAGGGGCGCCGAGGCATGAGTAAAGAAACGCGGGGGGGCAGCTTGTGAACGGCAAAGAAGTGGCGCGGCGTCTGCGCGTCCCTTACCGAACGGCGCTTGACCTGCTCCAATCCGGCAAGATTACGAGCCGGAAAGAAAAAGGCGTATGGGTAGCCGAGGCCGCGACCGTGCAGAGGTTCAAGCGCGGGAACGACCGGAAGATCGAAAAGCTGCGGGCCGATTATGTGCGGCTCTATTGGGAGGGTCTTTCTCCTGACCGGCTGCAAGCGCGTGTGCGCGACGACATGGCGCTGCGCGGCATCGTCTGCGCTGTCGGCGGCTTTGCTGAACAGGCTATCTATGCTGACCTGATGAAAGAGAGGAACACCACATGAGACACGACCACCGTACCCGCGAGCAGCGCAAGGCAGACGCTTCGGCGCGCGTTGCCGCCATCTGCCTGTTCCTCGCGGTGATGCTTATCATCGTCGCAGCCCTAACGGTCAAGACCACCGGACAGCCGTACACCGGCGAGCCGCCAGTCATCGCGGACAAGCTGCCGGGCGAGGACAAGCCCGCGCATGGCTGCGCGTATCTCGATCTCGGCGAGCCGATGGGAGAGTTTAAGCTGACCGCCTATTGCCCCTGCGCGAAGTGCTGCGGCAAGTGGGCGAACGGCATCACGGCAACGGGGACGACGGCCACGGAGGGACGCACGATTGCCGTTGACCCTCGCGTAATCCCCTATGGCTCGACCGTCACGCTCTACTACGAGGACGGCACGGTACATACCTACACCGCCGAGGATTGCGGAGGCGCGATCAAAGAGAACCGCATCGACGTGTTCTTTGACAGCCACGAAGCCGCCCGCGCGTTCGGTGTGCAGAGCGCAATGGTGTATGTGGAGGCGACAGCATGAAACTTTTGATTGGCGGAAGCCCATGCACCCATTGGAGTATCGCGCAGACCAAGAACCGCGAGACTACGGCAGAGGGCATCGGCTGGGAATTGTTCCTAAACTACCGCATCGCCCGCGACAAGTACAAACCGGACTATTTTCTCTACGAGAACAACAAGTCCATGTCGCCCGCCATCC
>ERZ1034984.562-NODE-562-length-40916-cov-14.758792_pt1 | contig 40916 bp, 55 predicted proteins | sample MGYA00520589_ERZ1034984 | MGnify/ENA primary metagenome ERZ1034984 (study PRJEB33766, sample SAMN09781790) | gut metagenome | biome: gut microbiome | host: Homo sapiens | place: Madagascar | study: EMG produced TPA metagenomics assembly of the PRJNA485056 data... | reverse complement strand
CGCACACATTTTTGACGGAAAATTGAGGTTTTACGAAAAAGGAGGCACACAGATGAACGAAAAACCTATAAAGATTGAAAAAATACAGATAGAAAAGCTGACGGCAGACGAGCAGAACGCGAAAATTCACACGGACACGCAAGTGAACGAAATCGTCGCCAGCATAAAACGTTTCGGCTTCAACGACCCCGTCGGAGTCTGGGGCGAAAATAATTTAATCGTCGAGGGACACGGGCGCGTGCAAGCCGCAAAGAAAATGGGGCTGAAAGAAATTCCGTGCGTAAGGCTCGACCACCTGACGGAAGACGAACGGAAAGCCTACGCGCTCGTTCACAATTCCACGAACATGGAAACCGGCTTCGACGAAGCAACGCTTCTGGCGACGCTGAAAGAACTACAAGGCAAAATCGACATGGGCGACTTCGGGCTTGTAATGCCGGAAGTCGACGACGCGCAAAAGGCGGTCGAAGACAACTACGAAATGAAAGAAGCCGCGCCGCTTCGAGTTAAACTCGGCGAGGTCTGGGAACTCGGGCGGCATACGCTGGTCTGCGGCGACAGCACCGACGAGGAAACGCTCAATCGGGGTTTGGGGGGGGGACGACAGGCTGATGCCTGTGTAACGGACCCGCCTTACAACGTAGACTACACGGGCAAGACTGCCGACGAACTGAAAGTCGCGAACGATAGAATGAGCGGTTCGGAGTTCCGCGATTTCCTAACGGCAGCCTTCCGACAGATAGAAAAGCACGTTAAACCGGGCGGCGCGTTCTATGTGTGGTTCGCTTCACGCAACCACGCGGACTTTGAAGCCGCGCTTCGGACCGTAGGGCTTATCCCGCGCCAGCAGCTGATCTGGGTCAAGAACGTTCTCGTTTTAGGGCGGCAGGACTACCAGTGGAAGCACGAGCCGTGTCTCTACGGCTGGAAAGACGGAGCGGCGCATTACTTCCGCGACGACAGAACGCAGGTCACGGTTCAGGAAAGCGACGCACCCGAGAACCCCGCGAAAATGAAGCGCGACGAGCTGGTGCGCCTTTGCAAGGAATTACTCCGCAAAAGCGAAATCTCGGAAAGCACGGTCATTCGAGAAGACAAACCGTCGGCAAGCGAGATCCACCCGACAATGAAGCCGATACGGCTTATGGCTCGGCTGATAGCAAACAGCACGAAACCGGGCGAAACGGTAATCGACCCCTTCGGCGGAAGCGGCAGCACGCTAATCGCGTGCGAGCAGTTAGGGCGTCGGTGCGTAACAGTAGAACTTGACGAAAGATACGCCAGCGCGATCGTCGACCGCTGGGAGCAGCTCACAGGGCAGAAAGCACGGAGGGTTTAATGTTTGAGCGCGACCCGATAAAAACGAAATTCTATAACAGTCGAGCATGGCGCAGGCTTTCCAAGTCTTACGCGGAAAGCAAGGGTTATATTTGCGAACTATGCGGGAACAAATACGCGAAAAGCGAGATAAAGCCTTTTTACAAGCAGTTCCACGTCCACCACAAAATCGAACTGACCGCCGCAAACATAAACGACCCGAGCATTGCGCTTAACGAGGACAACCTCATGCTGCTATGCCAGCACTGCCACAACGTAGTGACGACACAGCGGGAGGTTCTCGCGCCCGGGCTGGAATTTGACGAAAAAGGAATGGTGAGAAAAATATGGCGAAAGGACGAAAAGCAATCCCGCCCGAACTGAAAGACAACAGCAGTTACAAGGACATCGGGGCGATTGACAGACAAACGGCTTTAATGCCGAAAATAGACAGCGCGAAACTGATATGCCCGTCGTGGCTACCGGCAGGCGCGAAGAAAGAGTGGAAACGAATCGTCGGGTTATACCGCACCCTTGAAATAACTGTGCTGAACGACCTCGACAAAGCGGTTCTCACTTCTTACGTTATAGAGGTAGACCTGCGCGATCGACTTTACCAAGAGTGGGTCAAAGAGCAGAAGATTATGGTGGAAGAAAAAACGGACACCATAAGACAACGCCAGACCGCGTCGGGAACGCCGATAGAAAGCACCATCGGCAACAACCGAAAGAAAGTAGTAAATCCAATTCTTCGAGAGATAGAAAGGCATAACGCGACCATTCGCGTGCTTGCGGAACAGTTAGCCCTTACGCCAGCAGGGCGCGCCGCCTACGCGGTAAGGCAGGAAAAAGCGAACCGAAGCCCCGCCGAAGAATTTATGGACGACTAACAAATGCCGCTCTGGATAGAAGAATACCTGAACGCTGGCGAAAAAGGACAGATAAACATTCCGAAGCGGGTAATCAAACAATACCAGAAACTAATTCCGATTATAGACGGCAAAGACCCGCGCTGGTATTATAACCCGAGCCTTGCGGCAAAGCCGATTGACTTCGGCGAGAAGTTCTGCCGACAGTCGAAAGACGAATGGCGAGGGCAGCCGATACAATACCTGCTCTGGCAGAAAGCCGCACTTTCGGCAATTTACGGAATCGTAGAACGCGGCAGCGACCTGAAAAAGCACCAGCGCGTGTTTATACTGGTCGGCAAGAAAAACGGGAAGACGACGATGATCGCGCCCGTCGCGCTATACGAAACGGCGAAGAAAGGAAACGAGGTCTACTCGGCGGCAAACGCATTGCAGCAAAGCCGAATTATATGGACGGAAGCGGCAAACATGCTCGACCAAAGCCCGGCGTTGCAGACGATGCTGAAGCGGCGACAATACGACATAAAAAATATTCGTAAAAATGGGTTTTCAACCTTTATGCCGCTGGCGAACACGCCGAACCTTCTTGACGGCAAACTGCCGAAAGTCGTAATTCTGGACGAGGTTCACGAACTATATCAAGACCTTTACGACATTTTATACAACGGACAAATCAGCGTTCGCGACCCGCTTTTTATGATGCTGACAACGAAAGGTTACGTTCGAGAGGGACTATTCGACACCGAATACAAGAACAGCTGCGACATTATAGACGGCGTAATCGACGACGAGCGGAAGTTCTCGCTGCTATACGAACTCGACAACCCGGCGGACTGGATGAACGAGGACAACTGGCAGCAGGCAAACCCGAGCATCGGCACGATTATGACATACGAAGCACTGCGGACGACGGTCCGAACCTCGCTCGACAAACCGCAGAGTTTGAACGCCGTAAAAGTCAAACACTTTAACCTCGGCGGCGTAAGCGGCGATGCTTACTTTGAACTTGACGCCATAGACAACACACGAACGTTCGACCTGAAGCGGTTTAAAGGCTACGACGCGATCGGTGGCTTCGACCTTTCTTTGACGAACGACTTAACGAGTTTTTCGACGATTTTCTGGGATGAGAAAGCGAAAGAATACTGCGTGGAAACTATGTTCTGGATTTCGTCGAGTTTCTACCAGAAGTGCCTGCAAGACCCGCGCATGGCAAATACGTGGCGGCTTTGGGTAGAACAAGGCTACATTCGCATAGCGGGTGTGGACAGTATAGACCACAAAGCGATTGTAAAATACGTTTGCGGAATGGTAGAAAAATACCGCATTCGTTATCGCTACATATACTACGACGCCTACGCGGCTCGCTATTTAGTAACCGACCTGAACAACGAGGGCTTCAAAGAGGGCGACTGCCTAATTCGATGCCAGCAAGGAAGCAAGACGCTGTCCGTGCCGTTCCAGCGTTTGGACGCGGAACTCCGGGCGAAAAGGGTAAACTACAAAAACAACCCGGTTGTAAAATGGTGCTTAACCAACGTAGCAGTCGAGGAAGACACGCGAAACAAGAACCTTCTGCCGTGCAAGGCGGGTTACAACAACATGCGAAAAATCGACGGTTTCGCAACAATGCTGAACGCCTTCGTCGGCGTAGTCGAACACTATAACGAATTCGTTTATTAGGAGAATAAAAAATGGGTATTTTCAACTTTTTGAAAAAGCGCAAGGACAGTCAGGTCGAAGAATCGAAGTATATAACGCTTCAGCTGGGGCAATACGGCGGTTTAATTCCTACATACGAAGCAACGAACAACGTCGGCTTCGAGAGAAACGAAGCCGCCCGAACGTGCATCGAAACCAACGCGACTTACTGCAGCAAGGCGGAGTTCCGAAGCACCCTGCGAAAGAAAGACGGCGAGAAAATGTCCGACTATCCGCGCCTTGATAAACTTTTACAGTTTCGTCCGAACCCGACAATGCCGGCGGCGGTTTTCTGGGAGCGCGTGGCGTATTTTTACTTTACCTACAACAACGCATTCATTTACAAGGAACTCGATGCTTACGGCGATATCATAGCCCTGTGGAGCATTGACCCGTCGATGGTGCAGTTTACGAAAATCGCAACGGGCGAAATTCTGCTGAAGTTCAACGTGGACGGAACGGAAATCGTCCACCCATACAGCGACATTATTCACGTTCAGCGAATGGTTACGACGAACCCTTTATTCGGCGACAAGCCGAGCAAGGCAATTCAAAACGTCATAAACCTAATCAACCTGAACTACCGAGGCATTGAAAACGCCATTTTGACAAGTACGTTTTTACGCTTTATCGGCGAATACACTACGAAGTTGAGCAACGCAGACTTGAAGAAAAAGGCGAAAGAATTTACGAACAACTACCTCAATATAAAGGACACCGAGAAAGTCGGAATCGCCATGACGGACTCAGCGTTAAAACTGACGCCGATCCAGAACGCAAAACAAGACCGCGCGAATTACGCCGAAGTGAACCAGTGGAATCAAGCGGTTTATAAGTTTTTCGGTTGCCCGGAAAAGGTAATCGCGGGCGAAGCCAACGAAGACGAAATGGTCGCTTACTACGAAAGAACGATTGAGCCGTTCTTCGTTCGAGTGGCGCAGGAAATGACCTGCAAGATTTTTACGGCACGGGAATTCGACGTCGGAAACCGAATCGAATACAACGATCAAAAACTCGCATACCGCTCGATGAGGACGAAACTCGAAATTTTCAACGCCGCCAGAGAAATCGGCGCGTTCACGCTCGGAACACTCGGCGACCTTTTAGGTTTGCCCGTTCCGCACGGTCAAAGAGATAAAATCGTAACTTCGCAAAATTATTTTGAAAGCACAAAAACGCAAGGAAATAAAGGCGAAAACGACGATAACCCCGCCGAAAACGACGAAAAAAACGACGAAAATTCGAGCGAAAACGGCGAGAGTAAGAAAAACAATGGTAAGTATATAAGTGGAGGGCAAAACGATGCCGAAGACGAAGACAAATAACTTCGCGCAACTGCGCGACAGATACCACGACTACCGCAGACTTATGGAAGTCAGGGCGGAAGAAACGGAGGGAACGGAAGATTTAATTCTTACCGGAACGCCCGTGATTTTCGATAAGCCTTATTTGCTTTTTAAGTATAACAACAAAGAGGTTTACGAGGTAATCGAGCGCGGCGCGTTTGACGAAGCGGACTACGTCGACGTTCCCGTGAAATACAACCACGGCGACGCGAAAGGCACACCGGCGAGAACGACCAGCAAGACCGAACGCGGCAGGTTGACGATTTCGGTGCTACCCGATCGGGTCGACGTAAGAATGAACCTTCTGCCGACTACGGGAGGCAAAGACCTTTACGAGGAAGTCAAAGCCGGCACGGTTTCGCAAATGAGCTGGGCGTTTACGGAAGATTACTCGCAGGAACGCACGGTTGAAGAAGCCGACAAAATAACCTTCTATGTAAGAAAAGTGCTTCGGGTTTTCGACGTATCCGCCGTAGACTTTGGAGCAAACCCCGAAACGAGCATATACGCAAGACGACGCGGCGATCTGGACGAGAGAGCCGCAACGCTGGACGAGCGGAAACGGCAAGCGTTACTGCATAAAATCAACATAAAAACAAAAATTTAACAAGGAGTAAAAACAATGACACTCGCAGAAATTTTGAAAAGACTGGGCGAAATCAACGCCCGCATGGCAGCCATTGCCGCAGAGGCGAACAAACCCGAAACGACCGTCGAAAGAATGGCGGAACTCGATGCCGAAACGACCGGACTCGTTGAGGAAAGAAACGACCTCACCCGCAAGTCCGTCCAGCTTCGCGCAACCGCGCAGCCTTTCGCGCCTGTAATCGGTAGCGACAAAGGTGCGTCCGACCCTGACGCGGGACTCACTCCCGACCAGAAAGCACGCAAGAAATACGCTTCGCGCGAATACCGTGAAGCGTTCATGAACAAATGGCTTTACGATATCGACAGCCCGCTGTTGAGAGCCAACGCCAGCACGACCACAACCGACGCGGCAAGCGTAATCATTCCGACCACGATTACGGCTTACCTCTGGAAAACCAACCCTTACGCGGGTTCGATTTTCGCAAGAGTAACCAAGACGAACCACCCCTTCGGCGTAAACATTCCGAAAGCGTCGTTCTCGGCTAAAATTTCGTGGCCCGGCGAAAACAAAACCGCCGACAGGTCGAAAGCAACTACCGGCTCGCTTTCCTTTACCGGTTTCAAAGCGCAGATCCAGATTGCAATCAGCCTTGAAGCGCATGTCGAGAGTTTGGAGGGCTTCGAGTCGGCATTCGGCGAGCAGCTCGTTCAGGCATTCGCAGAGGGTTACGATGAAGTAATCGTCGCGGGCGACGGTTCCGGCAAGCCTACCGGCATTCTTACCACTGACTACACCAAGGCGAAAACCGTTCTCGCAAAGTCGGCAGACATTGAAGACTACGCGTTCTGGCTCAAAGCCTACGCGCAAATCCCGAGAAAAGAGCAGGCAAAGGCAACCCTTCACATCAACAAGGTTGACTGGCAGGCGCACATTCTCGGCATGAAAGACAATACCGGCAAGGTAATCGCGCTCGAAACTATCGGCTTCGGCGGCGAACTGGTTTATACCTTCTGCGGCAAGCCCGTATGTATTATGGAAGATCAGGGGCTCGCTCCTTTCGACAGCATCACCGGCGCGGCAAAAGCCTCGAAAGCAACGGCGTTCGCGTATTTCTTCGACGACAGCAAATACATTTTCAACAGCAACATGCAGTTGACGCTTCGCCAGTATATCGACGAAAGCACGGACGAAATCGTCAGAAAAGCAACCTCGATTTGCGACGGCAAAGTTGTAGAGGACGACAGTCTTCTCATTGTTTGCAGAGGCGTAGACAGCACCAACGGCGGTTAATAAGCAATAACGGAGGAACGCGAGGATGAAAATCACGCTTGAACAAGTAAGAGAAGCACTCCGTAAGGACGACTTCGATTACATAAACGACCAAATCGGGCGGCTGATGGACACGGCGAAAGGCGCGCTCCTCGCGGAAATCGGTTATAAAGCGGGAACAGCCGTGCCGGAAGACAAAGCCGAAGAATTCGACAAAGTGTCCGACAACTACATAATCGAATACGTTCGGGCGTTCCTTGACCAAGTGGACAACGAACGGACGAGAACAATTCTCGCCGTGCAGTTAGAGGGGTTGCTTTTACCGAGCGACTCCTCCGACGACGGTGGACAAGGCGGTGACGGGCAATGAGCGAAGTCAAGGGACAGAAGATACGCGCGTTTTACACGGAAGAACGACGCGAGAAGCCAGAAAAGAAATTGACACGCCACTTTATACACAGCAAAGCAAGTGGCGGCTTCTGGGCGCATATACGCGACTTCTCGCAAAAGGAACGGACGGCGAACGAAGCAGTCGGTCACGAAACGGTTGTAAAAATGCGAATCGGCTATAACGAGCGTTTCCTTGATTTGTGGGAAAAATTAACCATAATCGACGAACGCGGGCAGACCTACACGCTGAAAGAAAAGCCGGACGAATTCGACTACGACAAAGGCGACATAAAATTCACGGCTTATGCATTCCGCGACGGCAACGTGTACGAGGGCGACGTTTATGACTAATATTCTCAAAGCCGAACAAACGGCGATCGCACAAATTGAGCAGGCATTCGCGAACGCGGGCTGGAGCGATGGCTGGGGACTTTCCGACGACGAAGTCAGGAACGCGCCCGGACCGTTGTTTTACCGCAACGCGACACCCGCGACGGCAACGGAAGCCCGTGCCACCATAGACGGACAAACGCATTGCGTTTACGCTATTTACAACATAATCGACAACGCGCCGAAATACGCCGAAAACAAGCCGACGACTACGGACATAACGGTCAACCTTACTTTTTACTACGACGACCCGAGCCTTTTTGACAAGGGCGCGTTCGCAAAGTATATGGAAGCCCTGCTGGACGAACTGGCTGACGGCTTGTGGACGTTGAGCGGCGAGGGCGAGGGCGCAGTTCCGGCAACCGACGACGGCGGACCTTACCTGCAGCGCAAAATCATTTTTGCGACAAACAACTTCTAAAAACAGGAGAACCAAAATGGCAGTAAAAAAGATTAAAAAAGTAATAAGTCGTGGTTTGCAAGATATCCTGACCCAGAGATTGAACGCAGATTTTACGGCATATACGGGCGACCCCGTAAAGTGGCAGGGCGACACGTCCCTGACATTTACGCCGAGCCAGACGACCACCGAACTCGCCAGCGGTAACGACCCCGCGTGGGACGCGCTGAAAGGTCCCGTGGTCGGCGACGTAGAATTGAAACTCTACGACATCCCGCTTGACGCAATGCCCGAACTTCTCGGGGTCAAATACAGCGCGGCAGACGGCGTGTGCGTAGGCGACAGCGACGACGACGAAACGTGGCTCGGACTTTCCGCCGATAAACTGGTTAAGACCGATGAGGGCGAAAGCAGAAACAAAATCATTCTCTACAAGGTATGCTTCGACCTTCCGTCGATTGAAAGCAAGACGACGACGAAAGACGACACCGCAGTGGCGGAAATCACGCTGAAAGGCAAGGCTTACCCCGTCTTCTACACGAAGAAAGACGGCGAGGGTTCGCGCACCTATTGCATCGTGAACAGCAAGACCAACAAAACGAAATACGACGCAAACGCCGAGGCGATCGTGTTCCCGTCTGAGTTCACTCCCGACAATGGCGATTAAGCGATACGCGCCGAAATACGTCCGCACTTACAAATATACCGATAAGGAAAGCGGCGAAACGGAAGACATCGTTTTTATGGCGAACGGCTACCTTTTCCCGCTTTTCAAATCGCTGGCAGGCGTCGAACTCGGCACGGCGTTAGCCGAGTATAAGCAGAGTGTTATGCAGATAGCCACGCCCGACGTGGTAGAGGTTCTGGCAAAGTTTGACCTTGCGAAAACCCCGGACGAAAAACTCGGCGAAATAATCGCGAAGCCGGAAGTTATGGTTAAAGCCTTACGCGAAGCGTTGAACGCGACCGGAAACGGCGTGGGGTTGTCGCTAACCGAAATGCTTTTAATCGTAACGCACGTCTGCGCATTGCCTGCCGACGACCACGCGGAAGCCTTATCGCTCGGGACTGAACTTTTACCGCAAGAGGTTTACGAAGACCCCGCTCTGGCGTTTTCAATTCTGGAAATCGCCATGGAATACGAAACCGTAGTAAAAAAAAATTCCGTTCTTCGGACAGCGACCGCAGCGCAAAGAAAATAGAGCGTTACGGACTGACAAGTTTTTTACTTTATTCGTTAGCGCAAACGGGGTTTCAGGTTGACATTTTGCAGTTCGGAATGAACGTAATCATGGACACGCTAAACCTTGCGGTCGAGTTCGCAGCGGAGCAAACGGGCGAGGACGTAATCGACCTCGACGAACCATTCGATGCGGAGGGCTGACCTTATGACTTGGAATGACGGCATAAGTAAAATGATGGGCGATTTTTTAGACAGCATCGGCGACCTTGGGACCGTAGCGAGAAAAACGGCGGAGGGCGTAATCGATACCGAAGCGGAGGGTTTCCGCAAACAGGTAGAACCCCGAATCCCAGTCGACACAGGCGGGCTGAAAGAATCGTTCACGCTTGAGAAATGCAACGACTCGGGCAAAGACTGGTATGGCTATCGCGCGGGCTTTGACGGCAACACACCGCGCGGCGAGCCTTACGAGAAAATCGCCAATATACAGAATTACGGCAATTCGCGCGTTGCGGGGACGCATTTCGTAACAAAAGCGATTAAAAAACTAAAAGGGATGGACGACCGCATCGAAGCCAGAATCGAAGCGGAAGTTTCCAAGCGGACGTGAGCGTCCGCTTTATGTGCGGGGCAGGTTGCACGGCGTAGCCTCCTCGCCGCTCGGGTTCAATCCCCGACCCGCACACCAACAAAAAAGAAACGGAGGAGCGAATGGCTACAAAAATCGGGCGCAGTTTTTCAGAACTGGACGAGAAAATTAAACATTTTAACTCGACGCTGAAAGACGGGCAAAAAGAACTAAAAGAGTTCGACAACAACCTAAAATTACACCCCGGCAGCGTAGACACGGCAGAGAAGAAATTCAAACTGCTTGCTTCAACGTTGCAGACGAATACGCAAAAATTAACTGCGTTGCGCGATAGGCAGAAAGCCCTTACGGTGGACTTTGAAGCCGGCGCGATTAAAGAAAGCGAATACAACAACCAACTGAAGAAGACAGCGGAGCAGATCGCGAAGACCGAAATCGAAATCACGAAACTGACCGAACAACTGCGGAAGAAAAACCAAGTAATGGCGGAAACGCAGTTCGAGCATTACTGCGCCGGATTGAAGAAAGCCGAAGATAAAGCGAAAGCATTCTCGCGAGCCGCGCTGGTTGTAGTCGGTGCATTAACCGCCGTATTAAAATCAGCAATCGACACGGGCGACGCTTTATACGACACGGCGACGAAATACCACACTTCGGTTGAAAGCATTCAGTTGTGGCAAAATCGATTGACGCTGGCGGCAAGCGACAGCGAGGCTTACACGAAATCGCTGCAGAAACTCGGCGAAGTAATGAAAGGCGTCGTCGCCGGAAGCGGCGGGGTGTATTTAAAATATCTAAATCAACTCGGACTGGGGCAGGAAGACCTGAAAGGAAAGACCAACGCGGAGGTCTTCGACCTAATCTACAAAGGACTTCGCAACGTCACCGACGAAGCGCAGCGTTCGCTTATAGCCCAGAGCTTGCTGGGGCAAGCGGGGCTTGATATAGCGACAATCGCCGGGCAAGCACAAGAAGCGATAAACGGCTATGACAACGCGCTTATTGCAAACGGGCTTATAACTACGGAGCAAGCGGCGGCAGCTGACGAAGCGGCGAACAAGTGGGCAGCCGTAAAACAGCAGTTTCAGGCGACCAACGCGGAACTTTTAACTGCGCTGATGCCAACATTTGAAGCGTTGACAAACCTTTTGAAACTGGTAGTAATACCGGTGCTGGACGGCGTGTCGGCGGTATTAGGCGGGCTGGGGCAAGGCGGACAGACGGTGCTTCTTTTGCTTCTAATGCTAATAATTTTTTTACCGAAGATAATCGCGCTTGTGAAATCGGTAACGACTTTCGTCCATTTGCTAAAAACGGCGACTTACGGACAGGCTGCAGCGACTATGGCGGCGAACGCAGCAGCAGGACCGTGGCTCGGCATTATAATTGCCATAAGTCTCGCTTTAATAGCCCTAATAAGTATAATCGGCATATTCAACAGCACAGCAAAGAAAGCCACCGAGAACGCGACTTCGATGCTGAACGGCATGGACAAATTGTCCGACAAATACGGCGGGCTTGATGCCGATCTCGGCTTCACGGCGGAAAAGACCTACGACATAAACAACGAGCGCAGACTTGACATTCAACTCGACGTGAACGCGACAGGCGACGGAACGCAGATCGACCAAGAGAACGCTGACAAAATAGCCGACAGTCTGCACGACAAGATTTTAACCGACTTACTAAATAACGAACTGGGCGGAATAGTCCGGTAAAGGAGGACACGAATGCGACCAACATTATGGCTGAAAAACGATAGCGGCGACATTTGGGACTTGCGCCCGCGCCGTTTGCTACAAGCCGCATACGCGTCCTTTTTTTCGACCTTGGACGGAACCGGCTTTGAAACGAAATTAACAGTTGCCCGCGTAAAATACGACTTCGTAATCACAGAAGAAACACCACAGCAAGTGCCGATTAAAGGCAAAATGTATTTTCGCGACCCCACGCAAATGCGCCGCTTCGGCGAATTTATGGGCGACTACGCGCAAAGCGTGCAACTGTTCTACGACCCCGAGGGGAAGATTGACCCCCGATCGCAGATAGATCGCCCGTGGTATAAGGTTGTGAAAATAACGAAACTTTCCAGCGGCGAGCAGGACAAGAAAACGGGCTTCTGGATTTGCGACATGGTATTTACGCCGCTATCGGTTATGTGGCGGCGCGGAACGACCATCGCAAGCACGACAAGCCTTGTCGTCGGCGACCCGCACGTTTACCCGTTCATTTACCCTTACTTCTACCAGAGCGAACGGAAACTTTACCTGAACGTGCTGAACGACGGCGAGCGAATCGGCTGTCGCATTTCGATAACGAACAACGGCAAAAACGCGCTGGGCGCGCTTGAATGGTCGGTTTCCAGCGGCGACGTGCGACAATACGCAAAATGGCTTGACGGCATAGGACTCGCACCCGGTCGAACGCTTCTAATCGACAGCAACCCCGGTTCACAAGAAGCGTCGGTCAAATACGGCGAGGGAAGCGACGACGTGGGCGACTACCAAGAAGCAAACCCGCAATATATAAACTTCGTAGACCTATATCCGGGAAACAATCAAATCGTTTTTAACCTTGGAACGGTGGACGACGTAACCGTAACAGCTTCATACACGGAGCAAGTGAGGGCGTTATAATGCAGTATAGAACGTATAAAATGAAGCAGCTCGACGAGCCATACGAGTGGACGCTTCCGACCGAAGACGGCGGGACGGCAACCTTCGTCAATTACGATACGTTGATATACGCCGCAGGCGGCGCGGTGTCGTCCTTTTCCCTTGATAACGACTACATGGTCGCCAACAACAGCACGGTCGAAATAACGACCGAAACAGCCGCTGTGGCGGGGCAAATGCTAACGCTGATAGACGATAGCGGGGCTTACGACGTAGGCGTAATCACCAGCGTTGACAACGAGAACCGCAAGATCCTTTACAAGTCTATTATGAGCCTTTTCGATACCGACATACTGAACCCCACAAGAAGCGGGCAGAACTCGAACGAAGAGGCGGTGTCCTACCTTTACGACGGCGTGGACGGAACGGCGCGCATTATCGCTTCATATTTCGCTGGGAAGAATACCGACCGTTACAGACGGCTGCCGTTGCGCATAAGAACGAGCGGCGGTGGCAAGACGGGCAGCAACTACAACGTGCCGGCGATATGGCGATACACCGATAACAGCGTAAACGTTCGTGAATGGCTGATGGACTTATTCGACAAGCACAACGTTACGCTTCAGTTCCGCCTTGTTTTTGAAACGGCGCGCGCCTACATAGAAATATACATTCAGCACAATACGACAGGCGGGCGGCTGATAAAAAACAATATACACGGCATGACAGTCAAACACACCGAGGAAAGCTCGGCAACGGCGACCGTCTGTCAAGTCATAAACAGTGAAACGAAAGCCCTTCTTTCGACGTGGTATTTATTGAGCGATAACACCGTAACCCAGAACGCCGCGGCGACAAACCGCGTGCAGCCGTATAAACTGACGGTGGCGGAGTTTAAGACCGATAACACGGACGGCGCGACCGAACAGACAGTGGCTGAAGACGCTATGCTTTATAGCGATTTCAACCACTATATAAACCTTAAAATGGACAGAAACAGCGCAATGCTTCCGAAGAACCTGACGATCGGCGACGCGGTAACGCTTGTAACCGAAATGGACGACATGACCGCGAAAGACGAGATCAACACAGATTACGAAAGCAAGGTGTGGCGGTCGATTTACACCGGGCGAAAGGAAGACAGCAACTCAAGCGAGGTGACGCTTGTATTCGGCAAAATACGAATCAGTTACACTGACCTTATACAAATACGGCAGGCAAAACAAGTAAGAACATAGGAGGGCAACAATGCAAAGGCTTTCAGTTGCAGCGGCGGGCAACGCCGACGAAAACATAAACCTTATTAACGCACGTTTCCAAGCGGAAGCCCTGCGTCGTATAAGGGGCTACGATTGCGGCGTTCTCGATAATTCCTTTTATTCGGGAGCAAGCCCGAAAGGAATGGTGCGAAATAAGAACGCAGACTTTATGTGGAAACTAACGGCGACGAACGTTACGGACATAGCGGTCGGACGCGGTATGGCGACCGCCTACGGTTTCGACATTCAGTCGGAAGCAATCGTTCACTTTACGGCAGTAGCCGCACCTTCGGCGGGCATGAAATACTACTTCATATATCTGGAGTGGGACTTGAGCAACCCCGTGGAAGCTAACGGCAAAATCGACATATTCGACAACGGGTCAAGCGCAAATTGGACACCCCCGAGGCAAGACAACCTTATTACGAACCCGATCGGCGTTTACCAGATGCCGCTTTACAGGCTGGCAGTCAATACGGCGGGAACGATAACCGCGACAGCGAACTGGACCGTTCTCGGCGTAACTACAATCGGCTATGCGCTCCGCGCCGACAACGCGACCAACGCCGAGCGCGCCGATGTAGCGACCAAGGCAGAAACTGCAGATACGCAAGGAAACGAGGATAAAAGCAATAAGGTGGCGACAACGCAATTTGTCGCAAACGCTATAAATTTTGGAAGTAGCACGCTAACGCTCGCCGGTGTGCGAACCACTGTCAGGCGGGCGGCGAAATACGTTCTGGGCGAAACCATAGGCAGAGTTCAGTGGAACGAATCAAATGTCAATAAATACTGGCGCAAAGACAGCGTGTGGGGAACTTTACCGACGGGTTACCGCCCGGCAAGCGAATACACCGTGACCGCCTATATGTATCTTGATAACGACATATCGCAAATCGGGCAGTGCGCGTCGCACGTTTTGAAAGTAAAAACGAACGGGCAGGTCGTGGTCGTAACGCCGACGAACGCGTTCGGCTACAATGCAACAGTAAATCTACTATTACGCTTCGGACACATAGTGCCGTAAAGGAGGACAGATGGCAAATATAATTGTAACGCTTCTGACAAGCAAAAGAACGCGCCAGACCATAGATGCGCTGGACTCCGTAGTCGCAGCACAGGCGGGTGGTTACGTCGTAGTGGAGGGCGAAGCGGCGACCACGCAAATCGACGTAAATTACCCCGAAGCATTCGCCGGGCATACTTGCTATGTTTACATGAAAAACGCGCGCGGCGAATACGAAACAAAACTTTTTACGGAAGCAGGGCAAACGAAGTCGTTCAACCTTCCCGCAAGTATGACTTACAAGGGCAATACTTATCTTGTTTTTTACGCCGAACAGGGCGGCGTGCAAACGGTATGGCTTCCGGTCGTAGTTCCCGTGGCAGAAACGGGTGTGGACTATATGAAAGCGGCTTCGGCTTCCGAAGACATAATCAGACAGATGCTGGAAGCAGCGCAGGAAGCGGCAAGGGCGTGCCTCGAAGTAGAGCAAAAAGCCAAGAACGGCGACTTCAACGGCGAGGGCGCGTTTATACGGTTTTCGTTTTATCCGGACGGGCGCGAAATGACGAAAGAGTGGCTGCCCGGGCAGTGCTATATGGGTGTTCTCGTAGCCAGAACGCCGTCGCTCGATTATAAGGCATACGACTGGACGATATTCGTCGGCAAAAGCGTGTTCATTCGCTACTCGGCATACGCAGACGGCAGGTCAATGACCGAAACGTGGCAGCGCGGGCAGAAATATCTCGGCACGCTTGTGGCGGAAACCGCGTCGAACGACTACACGGCATACGACTGGTCGCTCTTTGTGGGCGACGCATTTTGCAGCGAAGACGGAACAAGCGGGATTGCGACCGTAACGCTTGCAGACGAAACCGACCAGACGCTGACCGGGGCATTAACCAAACTTTCGGTCACGATACCGAACACCGTGGCGCACGGCTTCTATGCGGGGTTGAACTTTAAGAGCGGCGAAACACCGCCCGACGTGGTATTCACGAACGGTTCAGGACTTCCGCTGAAGATAATTATGCGCGGCGCGCTTGTAGAGAACTACACGCCGCAGCCGAACAAAACAGTCCAGATGCTGGCTTACAGCGACGGCATAAACCTGTACGTTTACGCTAACGAGGTATAACATGAGTTTTCTGGGCTATAAGTTCAAAATTTTGAAAGCGTCGCAAGTTCCGTTCGACTACCTGCAGCTGGGCGAAATAATTATATATGTTCCGGACGGCAACGTGGAAACCGCCGCAAGGATAGCCGAGTCGTTGCTCGTAGCGGGCGACGTTAACGGAAAGTTCCGAGTGGAAGCGGACGGAAACGCCGGCGAAATTCTGGAGTTCGGAACGGGTATAAATCTTAACTTCGATTTTGCAGACACGGAAGTTCTGGTGGACACGGCAAAACGCGTTCAAAGCGAAATCGCATTCAAACACGAAATGACTGGCGACTTGTACGTCTTCGGTCGCCGCTATATCGAGGCGGTCATTCAGGTCGTGTGCAAGTTCGGCGATATATCGCTAAAAACGGACGGCGTAAAAGACTTCGGCGGCGACTTGAAGATGCCGGAGCCGGTGCAGACCGCAAAAATCGTATTCGATACCGTAAAGGAGTTCGGCTCTGCCGCTTCGTTCCGTATAGCCGTTGTGGTTACGCAAAACCAAGTCGGCGCAGAACATATCGAAAGCGAAGTGATTATGCCAAGCCCGAAAGTCGTTTTAATAGGACGAGTCGACGACGGTGTCAATATACAGGCAGAAATGGCAAATAAGATAACGCTGGAAGCCGTATTCGGAATGCTGGGCGAAACGATACTCGCAGACTTCGACGAAAACACGCTCGGCGGTATGGACGGCAAAACATTAGCAGATTTGCGTTTCAAAACGCTTATTTAATAAACTAAAAGGAGCATAAAAAATGATTTCAAACTACGCAAGCAACCTTATTTTGAAAGGTATGGTGGGTAAGGGTAATTCGAGCGATTACTCGACCGGGAGCATTACGCTGACCGTAAGGGCATACCTTGCGCTTTCTTCGACCGAACCGCAGAAGAACGGTCAGGGCGTAACCGAACCGAGCGGGAACGGCTACGCGAGAAAGCAGATCGGCTGGGCGAAAGACACGAACGGGCAGCTTATGGGTGACCCGCAGGACGGCGTGATTACGAACCGTGAAGAAATCCACTTCAACGAAGCCACGGCAGACTGGCCCGCCGCGCTTAACTACGTTTGCATTTACGATGCGGCGACAAACGGCAACCTTATCGCGTGGGGCGCGTTGAAGAACCCGATTACGGCGAAAGCCAACACCGTGCCGCTTATTCGTATAGGCGAATTGACGGTGTCTATTTTGGACGAATAAAGAGAGGTGCTGAATGGCGAAGACGACTAATCTGGGGCTTAACCTAACTGAAGACGACCAAACCACGTTCAAAGCGTGGCGCGAAAGCGTGGACGGCGTAGGAACGGAAGCAAGCCCCTCAAATATGCAAATTATAGACCGTTTCGCCGGGCATATATACGGACAGAGCGGAACGTTCACGCTGAACGCTTCGGACTGGGACGGGAACGACTACACGGTCGCTGTTGACGAACTCGGCGATGCCGACGCGCTTCTCGTGAGCGGAGCAACAGCCGCAGACCAGAAGAAAATGGGCGAAGCGAATCTTTTCGCAACGGCAAGCACGGGAAGCGTAACATTCACAGCTGAAACGAAGCCGACCGAAAGCATTACGCTGAACTACTTTATTACGCGGGGGAAATAGAAATGGCAAAAGTTTTTATTTACGGCGTAGGCGGTAAGGGCGGCGGCTCGGATTTGCCCGAGGTCGAGAAAACGGTCGAACTCGCCATGGCGGAGGGCGATCAGGTAATCAAATCGGACAAGGACACCGCGCTGAAGCAAGTGACGGTGCTGAAGCCTACGGGGCTACTTCCGAAAAATATCGTTTCAGGCGTAGACATTGGCGGAGTAATAGGAACGGCGAATGTTTCGACAGACTCGCCGCAGTTACGGAAACTAACGCTTACACGGTCGAACGATACTATGACGGTTACCAACCCGGCGACGAACGGCAACTTCGTGGAAAAATTCCGAATATACAACTCCGGCGTGCTTTTGAAAGAACAGACAGGGACAACGTTCTCGCTTATCGGTTTAGGCGCGGGCGACTACGAACTGCAGGTGAGCGCGGTGGCGTCCGGCTTCTACGACAGCGAAGCGAGCGCAGCCATCAAGGCAAAGGTCTTTACGATAGCGCAGGTTTTAACGAACTTAACCACGACGAACAGTGCTACGCTTATATCGAACGGTCTGGAATGGACGACGACCCTCAAACCGACGACCGGGCTGTATTTGCCGGAAGACATAACGGTTACAATGGGCGGAAAACCGTGCGTGTATAAATACAACAGTTACACGGGCGCGCTCACTGTTTCCAACGTAAGTGGGGACATTGCAGTTACGGCTGTAGCCTACACGGCAAAGAAACTCCGCAGACCTACGCTCGAAATCGATGGAAGCATGCTGACCGTAACGCCACCGAGATATGCAAAGACGACGAATACATATATCGACGACGAACTGACGTGGACTTACATCGACACAAGCACGTGGGAAGTTCATGAAGTCGAGGGCGCAGCTCATGGGTTTGAACTCAATAGCAACGACTACTACGAAAGTCAGTGCAAGAAAATTGCGAACGGCTACGCGGTATGTAAAGTTGTATTCACAGGCGAAGCCGAGCGCGATATTACGCTTCGTTGCATAAGTTACGGCGAAAGCAACTACGACTACGGCATTATATCGCAGGTCGACAAAACGCTTGCTTTAAGCAACGCAGACGACGGCACGACGGGTTCTACAAACGTTTTGAAGAACTTCAAAGGCTTGAGTTCGCCGAACCCCGTCGATTTGACGATAACGATCCCGGCTGGCGAGCATTTCATTTATTGCAAATACCGCAAAGACGGCAGCGGCGACACAGGCAACGACTCGTTGCAATTTATGGTCGTAGAATAACAGGAGGATAGCAAAATGCCGATTTACGATTTATCGGAAAAATTAAAAACTTACGGGACTTTTCACATAAAAGCCCAGTCGCTGGCGGACGGCTATGAGAATAGCGACTTCGCCGAACTTACATATTCTATCGGCCCGACGATTGCCATTAAAAGCGGTGTAATTTCGATAGTAGCGGTCATAGAGGGCATAACGGCGTTCGACGTATACGTTGACGGCGTAAAAAAAGGACAAGCCGCATACGACTATTCGGCAGACTGGGGCATTACCGCGGCGGACTACCTCACGACCGAAGAAGACGGCAAACACGTTATAACGCTATGCGCTATCGGCGACGGCGTAGCCGACAATCGAAGCAACGCCGTGACCTGCTACAAAGGCACTGCGCCGATTTACGGAGTAACGTGGACGAACGACACGACAACCACAATGGAACGCACAGATGACGCGGTGGGGCTTTCCTACGCAATACAGGCAAGCGACGGCTCGATTGCTTCCGACTTTAACGACACCTTCCCGTGGAACGAAACGGCGGTGTTGACGTTGGGAGCGGGCGATTTCCTGCGTATGCCCGAAATGTATTTTAGGATAGGCACGGACGACAACGGCGACATAAACGCCGTGGCGGTTTCAAAGAACCCAAGCGGTGACGGCGACTGGTTCAAAGTAAACCCGTTCTATTACGGCATTTACGGCGCATCGGCTAACGGCAGCGGTCTGGCAAGCCTGACAGGCAAAACACGTTTAGCCAGCACATCGCGCCCGAATTTCCGCACGAAAGCAAGAGCCACCGGCGCGGGCTATTACCAACTCGACCTTTACCACAAAACGGTCATGACCTTTTTGTGGTGGATAGAGTGGGCGACGAAAAACAGCGAAAGCATTATGCCCGGCAAGACTTCGGCGACGGGGTCAAGCCCCTGCCAGACAGGCGGAACAGACCAAGTCAGCACACCATCGGGGTTCAACACGGCCACCAAGCAAATGCGTTACCATTACATAGAAGACTTCGTCGGGAACTTTCTGGAGTGGATAGACGGTGTATCGGGAAACACAGACAACAAGGTCTGGGTCAGCGACAACCCCGACGATTACGCCGACACAAACGGTCCTGCGAATTACAAGCAGCTCGCTTACGCTACCAGCGGGAGCGGTTACTGCATAAAAGCATTCGGATGGGACGCGGAGAACCCTTTCTTATGCTATTACAGCAAAGCAAACGGAAGCAGTTACACGCAAGGGTTCTGCGACTCCGGCGCATTAGTTTATTCGTCGTACCCCGTTTTGTTTTCGGGGGCGTGCTGGTACAGCTCGAGCGCGGACTATGGGCTTTGTTTTTTCTACTATACGTACGCGAGCAGCACGTACGGCAATGTCGGCGGTCGCCTTCTATATAACCCCTGACGGGGGTTCGTAAGGGGGCAACGCCCCCTTACCATAGATAAGTCAATCAGGATGAAAGGATAATCAGGGCGGCAGGCTCAAACGGATCGTCGAACCCCGTTTTGTATTCGGGAGCGTACTGGAACAACTCGAACGCGAACTATGGGCTTTGTTATTTCAACTATACGAACGCGAGCAACACGAACAGCAATATCGGCGGTCGCCATCTATAAAGAAACAAATTAGAGCCTGTGCGTCCTTACCCCTTGGTAAAAAACAACTCGCACAGGGTACGGTTTAGTAGGACGAAAGCCTCGAAAGACCGTAAGAGCAAATAGAAGCAAATGAAAAGAGTAGGATATTTATACGAGAAAATCTGCGACGAAGAAACCCTACAAAAAGCCTTGAACATGGCAGTGCAAGGAAAGAGAAACAAGCCGTTCGCGCAAAAGATACTGAAGCGGCGCGATGCCCTAATAGCAAAACTCCGCGACGACCTATTGAACGAACGATTTAAACCAAGTGAAAGCGAGCGAAAAACCATAACGGAACAGCCGAAGAACAAAACGCGAGAAATCGCCGTGCCGAGGCTCTACCCGGACCATATCGTCCACTGGGCGGTGTGCATAGCCCTGAACGACGTATTCCTGCGCGGAATGTATAGCCACAACGTCGGCTGCATACCCGGGCGCGGTTGCAAAGCGGGCATTAACTACATAAAGCGAATGCTGAAAGAGGACAAAGCCCGCTACGTTTTGAAACTCGATATCCGTAAATATTTTCAGCACATAAACCACGACAAGCTGAAAGAACTGCTTCGTCGGAAGATAAAAGACCGAAAAGCCCTACACCTGTTAGACCAGATAATCGACGTAGGCGGAGAGGGACTGCCGATCGGCTTCTATACTTCGCAGTGGCTATCGAACTTCTATCTTGAAGCGGTCGACCACTACATAAAGGAAACGCTGAAAATAAAATACTACGTTCGCAACGTAGACGACATGGTGCTGGCGGACACTAACAAAAGAAAACTACACAAGGCACGAAAAGCGTTATCCGAATATTTGCGCAAAGAGGGCTACGGCATAGAAATAAAACCCGACTGGCAACTCTGGCGCATTCATACGCGACCGATTGATTTTTTAGGCTACCTTTTCTACAAGGACAAAACGCTGATGCGTCGAAAGAACTTTTACAGGTTTACCCGCCGTGTGCAGCGTGTAAAGAAACGCGGTTACTGCACGGAACGCGGAGCAAGGCAAATCGCCGCTGGGCTTGGGCAGCTGAAGAACACGCCCGGCGGAAAGCATTATTACTTGAACAATATAAAACCGATAATCGCAAAGCGCGAAATTTCAAAAATTATATCGGCGGCGGACAAACGCCGAAAGGAGCGAACGATGATCTACAAAGACGGAACAAACGCAAAAATCGAGAGCCTGAAAGACAGGCTGGGGCTGACCGGCGACGTTTACCTTGTGGGGCAGAACTACATGGAAAATCTCGAAAGCCACAAACGACTGCTGCCGGAATCGACGGCAACGACAATCGAGGAAGCCGAAGCAGAGCGGCTCGCCTTTATGGAAGCCGAACGCGAAATGCTGGCTAAACTTGCCGCCGAAGCGGAAGCAAAAAAAGCCGACAAGGACGACGAGAAGAAAGAGGGGGAAACCGAATGACCGCTGAAGCAGTAATTGCCCTTACGGGCGGAATCATAGGCGTTCTCGCCTCGATATGCGCTGTGATCACGTTTGTTATTACCCGAAAAAAAGATGGCTTTGCGGAGGGTCGGGACGACGGCGAAATGAAAGGCGATATCAAATATATAAGAAACAATTTCGACGACCTGCGGCTTGACGTAAAGGAATTAAAACGTTCTTCACAGCAGCAGGAAATCCGACTCGCAAGGGTCGAGGAAAGCGTGAAATCTGCGCATAAAAGAATAGACGAAATACATACGGGAGGGTTTAATCATGAAGACTGAACTTATACTCAATATTATTTTAGGCTTGCTATCGGTGGCGGTGGCATTCGTAAGTTACTACTTTTACATACGCGCCAAGATCCAGAAAGCAGCGGAAAGCGCAATCGGCGATGCCGAAAAGGACGACAAGACCGGCGAAGAGAAGCTGGACGAAGCGACGGACAGCGTGTGCGCGATCATACCCGCCGTGCTGAAGCCGATAATCAAGCGCGACTTCGTAAAGGCAATCGTTCAGGCAGCGTTCGACCGCATAGAAGCATACGCGAAAAAGCAAGTCGAGAAGAAAGGAAAAAGAGGGGAGTGAACCCCTCTTTTTTTTCGTAAAAAATTTTAAGAAATTCGCGTCAAAGCATTGACAACACACAAAATGTGTGTTATAATATAAGTACCAAAAGCAAAGGAGGTGACAGCCATGGGCGACAAAGAAAAAGACTCCTTGATTGAAGTCTTAAAGGTTCTAATCGAAACGGCGAATGTAGCAAGCATCACAATTCGATTGAAACCGACGACGGCAACCAAAGAGCCAAAGCAGACCGCTGAAGACAAATAACAGCGGCGGTCGCAAAGGGGCGGGAAACCGCCCCCGAGCGATTGCTTCTAAAACAGTATAGCACGAAATTATTAAAAAGTCAAGGAGGTATTGACATGATCGTTGAAATCACGGTAAAGACCAAAGACGGGCAGTCCTTCAAATATAGCAGCCAAGCCGAGGCAATAAAGCGGGCGAGACTTGCAGCGGGGCTGTCGCAAGAGCAAGCCGCCGAAAAGGCGGGAATCAAGGTGCAGAGCTGGCAAAAATACGAATACGGCGAGCGCACGCCGAAAGACGATATGCTGGAACGCATAGCGGGCGTATTGCAAGTCGACATTAAAGTTTTAACGAGTTTTTCGGGCATTTAAGCACCAGAACGGCAAAAAGGCGGAGGCGAACTCCGCCTTTTTTTTTTCTATACAAGCGAAACGACGTATTCGCGCCAGTTTCCGGCAAGAACCGCAGTCATTGAAAATTCCGTGCGTAAGCAGATAAAAGATAGATTATTATTCGGCTTACGCACAAAATAATCGCCGTAGTCCTTTTCGATTTTGTCGCCTGCGCCGGGAACGGGAAATTTGAAGTAAATAACAAGCCTTTCGTTCGATACGGTTATTTTTTCCACAAAGGCGGAAAGCAACCGCCGTTTATATTCCGGGCTGTCCGCGTTTGCGCTTTTCCTGAAAGCGTCGAGCGCGGCTTTTATTTTATTCGCGTCCACGTCCGCCGTGGCAGGCGTAGACAGGCGAGAAACCTCGGCGGCGAGGAATTGCTCACGCGCAGCGAAGTCGCCGGCACGGGCGGAATAAACGCCTTTGTCGATACCGCCCGAGAGATACAAATCGAGCAGCCGTTCCTTCTGGGTTTTGATTTTCGACAGTTCCTTTTTATACGACGACAAGACAGCCTGATCGGGGCGTTTTTCGGTTTTCTTCCGCACGGTAAGCTCGGCGACAATCCAGTCGGCGGTCAGCCCGCCGAATAGAACGTCGTCGATTGCAGAGAAGACGAAAGACTCCAAGGCTTCCTTCGGTAAGTTTTTGAGAGCGCAGGCGTTCCGAACGTAGCCCGGATCGAGCCGCCGCCCGGGATTTACGCCGCCCTTCGTCGAACACCTATACGCGCGTTTTTCATATTCGTGCTTTTCGCCGTCCTTGGTAGTAAAGGACGACTTCGATTTGAACCCGTAAACGTGCCGACCGCAGAGTTCGCAAAAGAGATAACCGGTTAAAAGGTATTCTTCTTCTTTTTTGCGAGGGCGCGGTCCGCGTTCGCGGGCTTTTTTCATTTCGTTGACACGCCAGAACGTGGCGGCGTCGATAATAGGCGGAATGGCGTCGTCAAAGACGATAGGCTCTTGACCTACGCGCGACTTCGCCGCATAGGTATAACGACCGATTAAAAGCGTGTTCGACACAAGACACGAGATGCCGGCTTCGGTAAAATAACGCCCCGTGCGGGTTCGGTAGCCTTGGGAAGTAGCCCAGCGGGCAACGTCGGCAAAAGAAGAGCCGTTCTCGAGCATAGAGAACATTTGCCGAATAACGAGTGCTTCTTCTTCGTTTATAGCATAGCGGTGGTCTTTCGTAACGGAATAACCGAACGGAACGGGACCGCCGACGAACCGTCCCAAAAGGGCGGCTTCTTTTTTGCCTTTGCGGACTTCACGCGACAGGTTGCGCGAGTAGTATTCTGCCATGCCCTCGAGAACGGCTTCCATCATAGCCGACTCGGGGGAGTCGTCCAGAGGTTCGAGAACGGAAATTACACGAACGCCGTGCTGCTTCAGGGCGTGACGATAGACCGCCGAATCGTAGCGGTTACGCGCAAAGCGGTCGAGTTTGTGAACGACGACAGCCTGAAACTCGCCCTTCGCCGCGTCGGAAATCATATCCTGAAACCGTTCGCGGTTGTCGGTTGTAGCCGATCTGGCTTCGTCGATATAGACCCGCAGGACCGTATGCCCTTCGCGTTCCGCCCATTCCGTAATGGCGCGAACCTGCGCTTCGATAGAGTAGCCGTCGCGCTGGGCTTCGGAGGAATAACGAGCATAAGCAACGACAATCATTTTACACCGTCCTCCGAGTCATAAGGAACGACGAAGTCCGCCTGCGCCGAGTAAAGCCGCGCTGTTTGGTATAGGGCTTGAAGTTTCGCGGGGTCACTGATATGCTGCAGGACGAAAACAACGTCGAGCCTTGAACGGATAGGCTCGGGAACGCAGTCGGCGATTTTTTGCGTAATAGAACCGTCTGAGTCTACGGTTTCGGTTAAGAAGTCGCCACGGAGCGACGACACGAAACCGTTGTAAATTTCTTCGGCGGATTTGCCGAGCAGGTAGTCGACGGACACGCCGAAAAAAGAAGATAACTGCTTAATACAATTAGCCGAAAAATTACGTTTACCTTTTTCACAGAAAGAGATTGTCGCGAAATCGATGCCTGTGGCGTTCGACAACGAGCGAAGCGAAAGCCCACGAGCAAGCCGAAGTTCGCGCAAACGGTTATTCGGATAACGAATTTCAGACATAAGAAAAGCCTCCAATAATAAGAATTTGCATACTAATTATAACGCAATGAGTAACAAAAAACAATAAAAACTTCGTAACCCGAAAAAAATTTTTCAGAAAATCACAAAAAACCGTTGACAAATGAGTAACACGACGCTATAATAAAGGCACAGTTAGCAAATGAGTAACAGGACGGAGGCAAACAAAATGAAATTTTACTTTGACAAAAACGACGGAACAACGAAAGAACTGAACTACGAAGAAGTTCGCGAGCATTTAAGTCACTACCAAGTGGACGAAGCGATCGAAGCGAAAAAAGAAGACCCGCTGGAGTGCGTATCCTATATGACCGTAGGCGGAAGCATTCGGGTTGAATTGGACTAAAAGGGGGGCAAACAAAATGAAAAAATATACCTGCTATATTTTAGGAAACGACTTCAACGGAACGCAATGCGAAACCTGCTTCACGGTTTCGGTTTCCGAGAACGTAAGCGAATGGAAGCGCAACGACCTTATAAGAAGAGCCGCACCGATTATGGCGAAGTTGCAGGGACTGACCGGCATCGACGTGGAAATCGAAAGCATAGAAGAGGACGCAAGCAATGATTAAAGGAACTATCAAATCGGACAAAGGCTTTTACGTTGGCGACATTTGCTACGCGCTCGCCGAAGACGTATATCACGGCGTGTGGGGCGGCGCGGGCTACGAAGACGGCAAGCACACCGACCCCGCAACGGGGCGCGAATTCATAGTCGCGGGAACTGCTGACGGCGACGGCGAATACAACGACCAAACCGGGCGGCTCTACCCCGTAGATGCGGGCAACATCGGAATCGTTCCGCTGGAACTTTTAGACGAGGGCGGGTTCGCCAGCCTTTCGGACAAGCTGCAGAACGAACCGCTCGGACTGATAGTCCGGACGCCCGGCGAGGCGACTTTTGAAGCCGAAAGCGGTGTGTTCGACATAACGCTCCCCTGCGATAGAAGCGTAATCATTAACACGGCAGACCTCGGGTCGGATTTCGCAGACGACGAAGACGAATACGAACCCGAATACTGGTGGCAGAAATATTAAACGGAGGACAAACAGATGTACAGATTAAGAGAACTACGCACGAAGCGCGGACTTTCGCTTCGAGAACTGGCGCAAGCAATCGGGGTGGCGCATACAACGCTCGCCCGAGTAGAAAAGAACGAACGAAAAATGAGCGTTCCGCAGGCAATCGCTCTCGCCGATTATTTCGGCGTAACGACGGACTACATGCTGGGGCTTACGGACGAAAACAAAAAACAAACGACCGAGAAGACGGTCAAAAAGGAGCATAAAGCAATGAAAGAATTTTACACCTACGAAACCGCCGAGAGCGTAACGCTGGGACACCCAGACAGAGCAAGCGACTTCATAGCAGACAGCCTGCTTGACGCTTACAGGCAAAAAGACCCGAACGCGCACGTCGCGGCGGAAGTAATGCTTTCGCACGAGGTATGCACGATAGCGGGCGAAGTTACGGGCAAGGACAGCGACAAGGTCAACGCGCAAGCGGTAGCCGAGGACGCGCTGGAACGCATATACGGCAAGACGCCCGACAGTTTCGACGTTGACTTATTCCCACAAAGCCCCGACATAGAAGCGGCGGTGGACGGCGGAGCAGACCAAGGCGCAGGCGATCAGGGCATCGTTTACGGCTACGCGACGAACGCAACCTTCTGCCGCCTTCCGATAGCGACAATGCTGGCAAGGCGCATAACCGACCGCATAGACCGCTACGGCGACATAGGCAACCTCGGACCCGACGGCAAAGCACAGGTCACAATCGCGAAGAACCCGGACGGAACGTTCGACCACATAAAGACGGTGGTGGTTTCCGTTCAGCACACCGAAGAATCGACGCACGAACAGGTCGAAGCGAAAGTCCGCGCATTGATAGCCCCGGCGTTTGAAGACTACGACCTTACGAAAACCGAGTTTTTAATCAACCCGAGCGGGCGGTTCGTATTAGGCGGTTACGAAGCCGATACAGGCTTAACGGGGCGCAAGCTGATGGTTGACACCTACGGCGGACTTGCGCACCACGGTGGCGGTGCAATGAGCGGAAAAGACCCCTCAAAGGTAGACCGAAGCGGCGCACTTATGGCGCGCTGGGTAGCGGTTCAAATCGTAGAAGCAGGGCTTGCCGAAGAAGCGGAAGTTTCCATCGCCTACGCGATAGGCAAAGCCGAACCCGTAGCGGTCGACGTAAGCACGAACGGAACGTGGAACAATGCTCCCGACCGATACATTGCCGAAGCCGTAAGGCGCGCCTTCGACTTCCGACCGAAAGCAATCGAGAACGCGCTCGGCTTGCAGACGGTGGTCTGGGCGGACACGGCAAGGCTCGGGGCGTTCTACAACGACGAGTTCAAATGGAACAAGCCGGACGAAGCCAAAATCGCGGAACTGAAGAAACAACTGAAAGAGGTTTTACACGATGCCGACGATACGAGTAATTGAATTATTCGCGGGTATAGGCTCGCAGGCGGAAGCGTTAAACCGCATAGGCGCGGACTGGAAAAGCGCGGGAATCGTAGAGATTGACCCTTACTGCGTAACAGCCTACAACGCCATACACGGGACGAACTACAAGCCCGCCGACATAACGAAAATCGAAAGCCTGCCAGACTGCGACCTTTTGACTTATTCGTTCCCCTGCACGGATATCAGCACTGCGGGAAAGCAAAAGGGCTTTACCGAGGGAAGCGGAACGCGCAGCGCGCTGGTCTGGGAAGTATTAAGGCTTCTCAAGACATACGGAGCGAGGGGGGGGACGCCGCCGAAATACCTGATAATGGAAAACGTGAAAGCCCTTGTGCAGAAGAAGTTCCGCCCGCTATTCGACGAATGGGTGACAAGCCTGAACGAACTGGGCTACACGACATACTGGCAGGTTTTGAACGCGACCGATTACGGCATACCGCAGAACCGCGAACGTGTAATCGCCGTTTCGATACTGAACGACGACGAGGGTTACGAGTTCCCGAAAGCCGAACCGCTTAAAACGCTATTAAAGGACGTTCTCGAACCGGTAGTCGACGAAAAATACTACATAACGGTCGACGCGGTAAACTCAAGGCTTAACAGCAACTACCAGCACCGCAAACGCAGCATAATCGGGGGGGGGACGACCGTGCCGAACCCTGACAGCGAGAGAGTGGAAAGAACCGACGTGTGTCGCGCTATACGAGTCGGAGGCAGAGGAAGCCGCGACGAGAAGCACCGCTGGGACATCGTCGTCCAAGAACGGGAGGACGAGCGAAATGGCGGATAAAGACCTGAAGCAAGCGGGAATGCTTGGCGGCGGTAAATGGGACCGACTTCACGACATAAGCCGCAGAGTTTACGACGAAGAGGGCGTGTCGCCCACGATACCGACAACGGGGGGGGGGACACCACGAAGTGAAGATCCTGCAACGCCCCAGAGGTAAGAACAAAGGCGGCATTATAGAAGCCGAGGTTTGCCCGACGATAACGGGAAGCGCATTCGAGCAGAACACCTTTATGGTCGGAGCGATACGAGGACGAAACCCGGACGACCCGAGCGACAGAACAGCCGGCGCGCCGACAAAGCAGATGCTGGAAATCAAAGAGAACGGCGACAGCACAAACACCATAACGGGCGTGCAAAAAGATAACGTCGTAATCGAAGAAGCGGACGGCTTATACACGAGAGCATCAAAAGCCTTCTACCGCGGACCGCTCGCCGATAAGAGCCGAGCCATTCGCGCAGGGTGCGACGACGCCGGGGCGATGGTTTCCGTAAAGCCGACGCCCGAATGGCTGAACAAATACGTGGTCGAGATAGACGGCAGGCGGTGCGTGGTTCGCAAACTAACCCCGCTCGAATGCTGGCGGCTGTTCGGCTACTATGACAAACAATTTTACGCGGCGAAGACCGCGCTGGAAGAAACCTACTACAAGGGAAAGGACAAAGCGAGTTCGCAGCTCTACAAGCAAGCCGGCAACACAATCGTGGTTACCGTATTAGAGGCAGTATTCGCAAATATAAAAGGCATAGAAAAATTCTGGTAAAAGGAGGAACGGCGATGGATGAAAAACTTCAAAACCGACGCAGGCATTAGAGCCTTCACGGAGGCAGAACTGGTGGCGGAGGCATACAAGCACATTCGTCGGGTATTAAAAGCAAAATACGGCAAATACAAAGCCGAACACGACGACATGGCGCAAGACGTAATCCTCGCCGTTTACAAAGCGGCGTTGACCCGATACAATCCCGAAAAAGGAACGCTGGAAGCCTTCCTTCACGGAGTAGCCGAGAAGCAACTCGCCAAAGCGGTGCGACCGATAGAACGACGACCGCAAACGATCAGTCTTACAGACGAACTGGCGAACACGATCTCCGCATCCGACGATACGGACAACATAGAGGACGACGCGGAAATCATACTGCGAGAGTTTGGAAAGACCCTCACGAAGAAAGAACAAAAGGCACTACGGCTGAAAGCCGAGGGGCTGACCAACACGCAAATTTATAACGCCCTGCATCCGCGAGCAAAGAAGCGACGAATCGGGCAAGCCATGACCGCGCTCTGGAAGACGGTCGGGAAGAAATACGAAAAATGGAGGACAACCAAATGCAAGTGAATTTGAACAAAATCAAAGGCTTGATGGCAGAGAACGGCGACACGCAAAAAGACCTTGCCGACAAACTCGGCATTGCCGACATGACGCTTCGCAACTACTTTAGCGGCAGAACGATTATGCGCGTTGACACCGTAAGCAAGATTGCCGAGATTTACAACGTCGCGCCGCTGGTTTTGCTAACCTTTAACGACTAATTTTTTTACCGCATTTGTTAGCAAATAAGACACAAAACACGAGGAACAACATGAAAGACACAACGACAATAAAAAACTTACCGAACGAAACCGAGGCATTCTTCCGCTGGCTGCTGATACAAATCGGCGAAGCAAAGGAAGAAGACTTCGCGCCGGCAACGGAAACCGACATATACGAAAACTACGAAAATTACGAAAACGAGGATTAAACGATGAAAACAGTATTTAGACCGAAAAAGAGAATCAAGCAAAAAGAACCTTCTTACGTTCTGCGCGTAGGCGAAGAGGTTTACAAGGTTCTGGGCTTCATAGCCGAATGCACGGGGCAGTCGATAACCAAAGTAGCAACCGCGTTACTCGAAAACGCGCTTCTGGAAGCGGAAATCGACACGCGAATCGAGGACGACCTGCTCTCCGCGTATAAGGCTAAACACACGACCGAATCAGCCGACACCGGCTGCGGTAAATAAATTTTTTAGGAGGTCAGCACAATGGAGCTGAAAATCACAATCGCGTTCGACGAACGCACACACGAAACACTGGGCAAGCTGGCGGAGGCTTTATCGAAAGAAATTAAAGTCACAGCAGCACAGCCCGACACGACTGCCGGGCTTACGCACGGAAATGCCCCTAAAAAGCCCGTAGAGGCGCGAAAGGTCAAAGACGACCCGACACCCGCCGAAGAGCCGAACGGCGCAAACAGCGCGGAAAACGCGAGCCACACGGGCGACTGGACGGACAACACGGCTTACTGCGAACCCGTAGAGTCGAAGAAGACCGAAAAACCCGCGAAACCTATCACGCAGGAACAGCTGCGCGGCTTGGCGGCGGACGTAAAAACGAAGACCGGGTCGGCAAGCGGAATTAAAAAGGTTCTCGCCGAATACGGCGCAACGAAACTGTCCGAAGTTCCCGAAGACAAATACGCGGAGTTCGCCAAGAAATTAGAGGATTTACTTTAATGCCGGGCGCACACGCAAAACTCTCCGCCAGCGGTTCGGAACGTTGGATGCGCTGTCCCGGCAGCGTGATACTTGAAGCCTTCTTCGAGGACGAGGGGTCGCCCTTCGCCGAAGAGGGAACGAGAGCGCACGCATTAGCCGAAGCCAGAATCCGCGCGATATTAGAGCCACGAAGCCGAAAAGCCAAAGCAGCAAAACAAACCGCCGAGGCGGCAGCCGACGACGAAATGAAGACCTTTACGACGGTTTACGTTGACTACTGCAAAGACCTAATCGACGACGGCAACCTTCGCGGGTTACTAACGCGGGCATGGGTAGAGCAGCGGGTGAGATTTTCCGACTGGGTGCCGGGCGGTTTCGGCACGGTAGACTTCTGCTGTATAGCGGGCGACGATTTACATATTGTCGATTTGAAATACGGCAAGGGCGTGCCGGTCAGCGCGATAGGCAACACGCAGGAACGAACCTACGCGCTGGGTATGCTTCAGGAAATCGGTTTTATTTTCGACAACATAAAGACCGTAACGACGCACATCGTGCAGCCGAGAATCGGCAACGTGAGCCACGAAACGCTGACGGTCGAAGAACTAACCGACTGGGGCGAGAACACGCTGAAACCGAAAGCGGAACGAGCCTACGCAGGCGCGAGAGAATACGAAACGGGAAAGCAATGCAAGTTCTGCAAAGCGAAAGCCTTATGCAGATACCGGGCGAACACGCTACTCGGACGGGTGGCGGAAATTTTAGGAGGCAAAGCATGAAAGCACTATTGATTGCAAACACCGTGGGGCTTGCCCTTGCGGTAGTAGCCATAACGTCGCTTTTGATATTATGGTTAAAAGCCGAGAGGAAACTGGCTCGGCACGGCGAAAGCAAAATCTACGAAAAGGAGGTAAAGCGAAAATGACGAACATAATCGACACCGCGATGCTGAAAGACCCCGACCTTTTGACGAAAGAGGAAATCGAACAGCTTCTGCCCATATTGGACGAGCTGAACGACTGGACGGCAAAGGTCAAAGATTACGCGCTCCAGCAAGCCTTAAACGGCGAGGAATACGCGGGCTACAAAGTAGTCGAGGGCAAGACGAACCGCAAGATTGACGATGAGCAGGGCGCAGTTCAGGCAATCGTCAAAGCGGGCTACGCAGAAGCCATGTGTTATGAGCGTAAGGTTTTAAGCCTTTCAAAACTCGAAGCACTTCTCGGCAAAAAGAAGTTCGCGGAAGTATGCGGACCGTATATCACGAAGCCGCAAGGCAAGCCGGCACTCGTCCCCGAAGACGACCCGCGCGAACCGTTCAGAACGAGCGCGGCGGAAGACTTCGCCGACAGCGAAGACTGGCTGAAATAATCCGAAAACCAAAACAAAAAAAACGAAAAAAAATCTAAAAATAGGAGTTAAAACATTATGGCAAACAATAAACCCGAAACCTTGGTAATCACCGGACTCGTAAGATTTTCTTACGCACATATCTTCGAACCCGCCGCAATCGGCGACAGCAGCGACGAAAAATACAGCCTTTCGGTTATTATTCCGAAGAGCGACAAAAAGACCCTTACGGCAATCAAAACCGCCGTGGACAAAGCAAAGGAACTCGGCAAGACGAAGAAGTGGGGCGGCAAAATTCCCGCAAACCTTAAACTTCCGCTTCGCGACGGCGACGAGGACAGACCCGAAAACGAAGCCTACGCGAACAGTTACTTCTTCAATTGCTCCAGCACGAAGCAGCCGGGCATTGTAGACGCGCACTGCCAGCCGATCCTGAACGCTGACGACGTATACAGCGGCTGTTACGGCCGCGTAAGCGTAAACTTCTACCCCTTCGACAGCAACGGCAGCAAGGGCGTGGCGGCAGGACTCAACAACGTGCAGAAACTTCGCGACGGCGAAAGACTGGGCGGCGCGACCACCGCTGAAAGCGATTTCGGCGACGATTTCGCGGCGCAGTTTGCTGACGACAACGACGATGACTTCCTCGGTTGAGGTCTGGAAAGACATACCGGGCTTCGAGGGTGCTTATCAAGCAAGCACCCTCGGAAGAGTCCGAAGCGTTGACCGCATACACGAGATTTTCAAAAACGGAACGTTGCAATTACGGAACGACAAGGGGCGCGTGTTAAGCCAAAGCAAAAGTTCAAACGGCTTTTACAGGCAAGTGACCCTTTCGGTCGACAGCAAGCCGCAGAAGTGGCTCGTCCACAGGCTAATCGCGATAACGTTTATAGAACAGCCCGACCCGGCGAAAACCGAAGTCAACCACAAGGACTGCAACGGCTCAAACAACAGCGTGAGCAACCTCGAATGGATAACGCCCGAAGACAACAAAATTCACGCATTCAAAAACGGGCGCAACGACTTTAGACGGAAAGCGCGCGCCACAAGTTCGAGTGGTTACGCCGGCGTTGCGAAATACCGAAACAAATGGCAGGCTTCGATTACCTACAAAGGCGAAAGAACCTACCTCGGGGTTTTCGCGACAATCGATGAAGCCGTAAAAGCAAGAAGAGCAGCGGAGGCACACTATGAAAACACTGTTATTTGTGGATATTGAAACGTATAGCGAAACCGACCTGACGAAAAGCGGCGTTTTTAAGTATTGCGAAGATCCGGCGTTCGAAGTAATGCTTTTCGGCTACGCCTACAACGACGACCCCGTAAAAGTAGTAGACCTCGCCTCGGGCGAGGTTCTACCCGAACTGGTGAGAGCCGACCTCGAAAACCCGGACGTTTTGAAAATCGCGCACAACGCAAACTTCGAGAGAACGTGCTTAACCAAAGCCCTCGGCGCGTATATGCGCCCCGAAGAGTGGTATTGCACAGCGGTCCGAGCGGCAACGCTCGGATTGCCCCGAAGCCTTGCCGGGGTGGGCGACGCGATAGGACTGCCGGAAGACGAAAAGAAAATGGCGGTCGGCAAGCGGCTGGTTCAGTATTTCGCGAAACCGTGCGCACCGACAAAGACGAACGGCGGACGACGTAGAAACCTTCCGTCGCACGAACCCGACAAGTGGTCGCTTTACAAAGAATACAACAAGCAGGACGTGGCGACGGAACGTGCTATTTATTACAGGCTGGAAGAATACCCGAGAATATCGAAAACGGAGCATTCGCTCTGGTGTTTAGACCAGAGAATCAACGAGGGCGGCGTTTTAGTAGACGCGGGGCTGGTAAGTAATATAGTGCAGTATTCCGAGCAGCACCAGAACGAAACCGCCGAGAGGGCGAAGAGCCTGACCGGCATGGACAACCCGTCGAGCATTCCGCAAATCAGGCGGTGGTTGAAAGCACGCGGGCTTGACCCCGAGAAGATAGACAAAGACGCGGTGCAGAAACTAATCGACGAAACGACCGACCAGACCGTGAAAGAGTTTTTAAGGCTTCGGCAGGAACTGGGCAAAACAAGCATAACGAAATACGACGCCATCGAACGAGCCATGTGCGACGACGGCAGAATTCGCGGAATGCTTCAGTTCTACGGCGCGAACCGAACGGGCAGGTGGGCAGGACGAATCGTGCAGTTGCAGAACCTACCGCAGAACCACATAAAAGACCTTGACCTTGCGCGGTCGTTGGTAAAGGCAAACGACTTTGAAACCCTAACGCTTTTATATGACTCCCCATCCGACATATTCAGCCAGCTTATACGAACCGCACTGATTGCGGGCGAGAATAAGACCTTCGTCGTTTGCGACTATTCGGCAATCGAAGCGCGAGTTATAGCGTGGCTTGCCGGCGAAGACTGGGCGTTAAAGACCTTTCGCGAAAGCGGCAAGATCTACGAAGCAACGGCGTCGCAAATGTATGGCGTGCCGGTCGAGAGTATAAAGAAAGGCAGCGAACTGCGAAAACACGGCAAAATCGCAACACTTGCCTGCGGCTACGGCGGCGGGGTTGGCGCGCTTGCCAGAATGGACAAGAAGAACGAAATCCGCGAAGAAGACCGCCAGCCGATAATCGACGCGTGGCGGAACGCTAACCCGCATATTGTGCAATTCTGGTATGACACCGAAAAGGCAATGAAAAAAGCGATAAGCCACCCCGGCGTTTTTGTAGGACTTTCGCACGGTATGGGCTTTCAAATGATAGGCGGCGTAATGTTCGCAACGCTACCTTCAGGTCGGCGGCTTGCCTATCAAGGCGCGAAACTGAAGAAGACCGGACAATTCACAAGCGTGGTTTATATGGGACAAAACCAGACCACGCAAAAGTGGGAGGAAATAGAAACTTACGGCGGGCGAGCGGTTGAAAACTTAACGCAAGCCACCGCACGCGACTGCCTCGGAGCGGCTATGCTTCGGCTGGCGGAAGCGGGCTACGCGATACGAATGCATATACACGACGAGGTCGTAATCGAAACAGACAAAGACACCGCCGAAGACGATATGCGCCGCATACGCGAGATAATGACGCTGAAAGACCTGAACTGGGCGGCGGGACTTCCGCTGACGGCGGACGGCTACGCCTGCGATTATTATCAAAAAGACTAAACCAAAACGGAGGCACAGAATGCAAGCAGGAACAGTTACAAGCGTTGACGGGTTGCGCTACTACGAGAAATACAAAAAGGAAATCGCGCAAGCGATAAAAAAACTTGACGAGAGAGCAACCGAAAAGGACTTCTGCGTGTTCGTTCGCGAAAACGGCTACATGGTCATAACGCCCGAGGGTTACGAGAAACTAACCAAGAGGGACAAAAAAAAGATTGACAAAGGCTACGAGCATAAGCAATTCGCGGAAAGCAAGAGGACGGACGAATGAGCATCAAATTAAAATACGGCGCGCGGCTCGAATTGCATATAGCGACGGGTCGCAGCCGCCACGAGAAAAAATGGAAAAACACTTCAATGGCGTGGGGCGACCTTCTGGCGAAAGTTTCCGAAACGACGAGAACGCACGAAACGATCGCGGAATACCGCGCCATGAAGAAAGACGAACAAGACCAGATAAAGGACGTAGGCGGGTTCGTCGGCGGATATTTAACACAGGGCAGGCGCAAAAACGGTTTCGTTAAAGAGCGTAGCCTTATAACGCTTGACGCGGACTTCGCCCCGGCGGACTTCTGGGACGATACGGAACTGCTGGCAACCTACGCCGTCGCCGCGTATTCCACGCATAAGCACACGCCGGAACACGCGCGGCTTCGCTTCCTGATACCGCTGTCCAGACCGGTCAGCCCCGAAGAATACGAAGCAATCGCAAGGCGAATCGCGTTTGAAATGGGCATCGACTATTTCGACGACACGACTTACGAACCGGCACGGCTTATGTATTGGCCCAGCACGCCGAAAGACGGCGAATACTTCTTCAAATACGCCGACCTGCCGATTTTAGACCCCGACGACGTATTGAAAAAATACCCCGACTGGAAAGACACTTCGGCGTGGCCCGAATCAAGCCGTTGTCGCGGACTTCGGAAGAAAGCCGCAGAGAAGCAGGGCGACCCGCTCGAAAAGAGCGGACTTATAGGCGCGTTCTGCCGAACCTATACGGTGCAGGAAGCAATCGCGAACTTTTTAACCGACTACTACGACGAATGCAACACGCCGGGGCGATACACCTACAAAGGCGGCAGCACTGCGGCGGGTTTGGTAATATACGACGACAAATTCGCTTACAGCAACCACGCAACCGACCCGACGAGCGGGCAGCTTTGCAACGCGTTTGACCTTGTCCGCATACACCTATTCGGCAAAGAAGACATCGAGGCGAAAGAAGATACGCCGGTCAACAAACTGCCGAGCTGGTCGAAAATGATGGACTTCATAAGCAAGGACGAGAACGTCAAGGCGACGATCGGCGAAGAGAAAATGAAAGAGGCGCAAGCCGAATTCGGGGACGGGTTCAAAGCCGAAACGGACTACAACTGGCTCAAGGATTTGAGCGTGAAGAAAAACGGCGACTACGAAGCGACAATCGACAACCTGCTGATTATTCTTCGGAACGACCCGAGCCTGCAAGCCATAAAGGGGCGCGACGTATTCCGTGACCGTTTCACCGTAGAGGGCAAAATGCCGTGGCAGCGCGACGACCACGCGGAATATTGGACGGACGTGGACGACGCCGGGCTTCGCAATTATCTGGAAAAGATATACAAAATCGAAGCGAAAGCGAAGATACAGGACGCGGTCGCGTTGGTATTCGAGGAAAGAGCCTACAACCCCGTGAAAGAGTTTATCGAAAGCGAAACGTGGGACGGAACGCCAAGGGTCGAAACGGTTTTAATCGACTACCTCGGCGCGGACGACTGCGCTTACGTTCGGGCGGTAACACGCAAGACGCTGGTGGCGGCGGTCGCCAGAGTATACAAGCCGGGGTGCAAATTCGACTATATGCTGACGCTGGTCGGAGAGCAAGGCATCGGCAAGTCGCTACTCGTAGAACGACTCGGTTATAAGTGGTTCAACGATACCGTGACGGACATCAGGGGCAAAGAGAGTTACGAAACGTTAGACGGTTCGTGGCTAATCGAAATGGGCGAACTCGCCGCGCTGAAGAAAGCCGACCGCGAGTCAATGAAAAACTACATAAGCAAGACCGAAGACACCTACCGCAAGGCTTACGCAAGGAACGTGACGACCAGCAAGCGGCACACGGTATTCATTGGCACGACGAACGAAACGGAGTTCTTGTCCGACAACACTGGAAACCGCCGTTATTGGGTAGTAGACACCGACCCGGCGAAACGCACGAAACTGGTCTGGCGCGACCTTCCGACAGGCGGAAGCGAGATACGTCAGATCTGGGCTGAAGCCTTAACGCTTTACAAGGCGGGCGAGGACATAATGCACCTGACCGACGAAGAACAGGCAGCCGCAGTCGAACAGCAAGAGAGCCACTCGACGGACGATACGATCGTCGGCATTATAGGCGAGTTTCTGGAAACGCCGCTGCCGGACGACTGGAAGACGAAAACGATTATCGAAAGAATTCAGTATTTAAGCAGCGTGGACGCGTTCCGCAACGCAAGCGGACAGCCGAGAACGGAGGTGTGCGCGTTAGAGATAAAGCGAGAATGCCTTGACAAGGACGAGAACGCGCAGGGGACGCAGGCAGAAACAAGACAAATAAACGCAGCCCTTGAAAAGCTGGGCTGGAAGAGAATCGAAAAGAATACGCGCTTCGGACCGTATGGCGTGCAGCGCGGATATAGAAGACCGGACAAAACAGGAGGACACACGAAATGAAAACATTAGACGCCGAGTGGCTGGAGAGAGCCGTGGAGGCAATCAAGGGCTGGCTTGCAGACAAACTCGAAAGAGGAAACGCAACCGTCTACAAGTGCGGAAAGATTATTCGCGTTGATATAAAGATAACGCAGAAAGACGACATGGAGGACATACTGAAATGAAAAAGGTTTTTATTTGCTCGCCGTATAGAGGCGACGGCAAAACAAGCAAGGAAACAAACAAGGCAATCGCGGCGTTGCTTTGCAAATTGGCAATCAGCCGTGGGTGCGCGCCGTATGCTCCGCACCTATACCTTACGGACGTTTTGAACGACGATAAACCCGAAGACAGGCAAGCAGGCATCGACGCGGGGCTTGCCTTTCTGGGCGTTTGCGACGAAGTCTGGATTTACGCCGGACACGGCATCAGCGAGGGCATGAAACGCGAGCTGCAGGCGGCTATGAACGCCGGGAAGACAATTAAGTGCGTGGCGTTGGAGCGATAAAGCCTGCTACAAAGAGAGCGGGCGAGTGTAGCAGACGAAAACAACTGCTACGGCAACTGCTACACCCTAAAACAGCGAAATTCAGTATATTTTATATATAAAATATACGAAAAAGCCGAAAAGAGGGGCAAACGTAGCAGTGTAGCAGATTTTTCTTAATAAGTATATCAAAATAGGCAATTAGGCAATTTGAAAACGCCTACGCGCAATATCGCAAATAGTATATAGAAATTTTTGCTACAACTTTAACACTGCTACACCGACAAAAAAAACGAAAACGGAGGCAAACAATGCAAGACAATAGCGAAATGAGAGAAAAGGCAATCGAAGAACGGCTTCGGCAGGAAGTCGCGAAGATAGGCGGCAAGGCGTATAAACTGGTCAGCACGGGGAACGCAGGGATGCCGGACAGACTGGTGTGCCTTCCTGGAGGCAAGGCGGTGTTCGTAGAATTGAAAAGACCGAAAGGCGGCAAGGTTAGCCTTTTACAGAAATACCGCATGAGCGAACTCCGCATTCGGGGCTTCGAGGTAAGGGTTATAAACACAGAAGAGCAAATCGACGAGTTCATAAACGAGTTTAACCCGATAGGAACGAGAAAATGAAATTTACACCGCACGACTACCAAAAATACATAATCGACTTCATACTGAAGCACCCGAAAGCCTTCACGATCCTTGAGATGGGCATGGGCAAGAGCGTCTGCACCTTAACGGCGATAGAAGAACTGATGAACGACCGGTTCGAGATTGACCGCGTTCTGGTAATAGCACCCCTTCGGGTGGCAGAATCAACGTGGACAGACGAAACCGAAAAGTGGGATCACCTGCGGTGGCGGTTGAAAGTAGTAAAAGCAATCGGAACGGAAAAGCAGCGAATCGAAGCCTTGAACAGCCGCGCCGACGTATACACGATAAACCGCGAGAACGTAAAGTGGCTGGTCGACTATTACGCGAAGAAGAGAACGTGGCCCTTTGATATGATAGTAATCGACGAGTCGTCGAGTTTTAAGAACAACACGAGCCAGCGGTTCAAAGCCCTGCGAAAGGTAACGAAGTTAGCGAAGCGCGTGGTTCTTTTGACGGGAACGCCTGACCCGAACTCCCTAATGGAATTATGGCCGCAGGTATTCCTTCTGGACGGCGGCGAAAGGTTGGGTCGCACCCTGACGGAATACCGAAACAATTACTTTACGCCGGGAAGACGAAACGGCAATATTGTTTACGAATACGTGCCGAGAAAGGGAGCAAGGGAAGCAATTTACAAGCAAATCGAAGATATAACGGTCAGCCTTACGGCGAAAGACCATCTCAAAATGCCGGAGCGGATAGACAACGTAATTAAACTGAAGCTGCCGCCGAAAGCAAGGGCGATTTACACGCAAATGGAAATCGAGAGCGTGCTGGAACTGGAAAAAGGCGTCGTTATAGCGGGAAGCAAAGCCGTGGCGCAAAACAAGTTACTGCAGATAACGAACGGCGCGGTTTACAGCATAGGCGAGAACGGCGAGAAGAAAGTCGACGAAATACACGACAAGAAGCTGGAAGCGTTGGAATCCATAATCGAGGACAACGCCGGACAGCCTACACTGGTTTACTATAACTACCAGCACGACTTCGACAGGATAACCGAACGGCTGAAGAAGTATAACCCGCAGACACTACGGAACGGCGACGACATAGCAAGGTGGAATCGCGGCGAGATAAAACTTTTAGTCGCGCACCCCGCCAGTATGGGACACGGACTGAACCTGCAGGCAGGCGGAAGCAATATCGTCTGGTTCGGCGTTCCGTGGTCGTTGGAACTATTCCAGCAAGCGAACGCGAGATTATATCGACAAGGACAGCAGAAAACGGTGGTAATAAACTACCTGCTTATGGACGATACGGCAGACGAATACGTGTATAAATCTTTGCAGAATAAACGGTTCAATCAAGACGATTTTATAAGCGCAATGAAAGCCAGAATCGACCGAGTAAGAAAAAACATGGTAAGTATATAAGTAGAGGCAAAAATCACGCAGAAGCCCTGACTGCCTACGGGCAGGGGGGGGGATGCAGGCGGAAAGCCTGACAAGCGAACAACGGCGCAGGAA
>ERZ1034984.560-NODE-560-length-40998-cov-432.007596_pt1 | contig 40998 bp, 60 predicted proteins | sample MGYA00520589_ERZ1034984 | MGnify/ENA primary metagenome ERZ1034984 (study PRJEB33766, sample SAMN09781790) | gut metagenome | biome: gut microbiome | host: Homo sapiens | place: Madagascar | study: EMG produced TPA metagenomics assembly of the PRJNA485056 data... | reverse complement strand
GAGAGATCGAGGCTGTTTCCGAGCGCGGTAATCGCTGTGGTATACAGGATTGGGATGGTCGCCGATGCAATCAGGGCTTCGTTCGCCGTAATCTTGCCGGCAGTTAGCGATTCGGTGAAAATCGTATTGATGACTGCCTGCGACGCTTTGATCGTGGTGGCGTTGAGACTGCCGACGTTTGCGGTCGTGGCGACGATCTGCCGCCCTTCTTCCGTTTCTCCGGCGGCGACTTCGCCGTCCGTGACGGTGACTTCTTCCGTCCGGATGGTTCCATCTGCGCCGACGAACACACGGTAGTACTTGCCATCCGCACCCTTGAGGACGAGCTTGTCAATCGTGGCGTTGAGCAGGTTCGCGCTTGTTACGGCGAGGTTGGTGATCATCATGCTGTCGGCAATGCCCTGTTTGAGGATTAAGGCGTTGGATAACAGATTTTGGATTGTCGCAAGGGCGAATTTACCTGTGCTGACATACAACGAGGTGACTTCCGCAATCGCCGCATAGAGTTCGTCGGTCGTGATGCTTCCGGCGACCACTCTATCCAAATGCGCGGATACGGCTTTTACGATGGAGGCAGTCAGTTTGTCAGCTGTGATCTCTTCAGCAACGACTTTTTCCAGCCTTGCGGTTACGGCTTTGATAATATCCGCATTCAGATTCTCGATTTGCGCCCAGTCGATTTTTGCGGTTTTGATTGTTGCAACAGTAAGATTAGCAAGATCAGCGTAAAGCTGATCAGTGGTAATTTCGCCCGAAACAATCTTATGGATATTCGCGCGTATTGCTATAATCGCATTCGTCGAGAGCTGGTCGATTGCCGCCTGTGCGATCTTGGCATAACCGATGGACGCAGAGCGTAGCACCGCCTGTCCATCAACACTGCCGGGCAATAGCCGCGTGCCGGGGAGTGAGCTAGCGGCGATGTCGAATCCGTAGATCTGCGTTTTGAGATCGGTCAAATCACCCAGGCGAACCGCGTCATATCTGCCGTAAAGTACATCATAGGTGAATCTGGTCATGCGCAGCTTTGCGTCGATGCCGGATACCGGCGAAACCACACGCACCGTATCGCCCATTTGCACCGCCTGAAGCGGCGCGTAATCCTTGTATCGCGGCGTGTTTTCCAGCGCAACAAAGTCCACGTCCAGCCCGACGGTCGGTGCGTCCAATCCGTTTTCAGCGAAATCCGCTGCTGCCAGTTCGCGGAGCTTTGCGTAGGCAAGCTCGTTGGTTTTGTATTGTCCGTCACCTTTGCCGACGCTTACGTCATATTCAATTTCGCGGCTGCGCACGATCGGGATATTTGCAGCGCGCGGCGATTCGACGTATTCATCGTTCGGCAGCGGTAGCGGATCGCCGTCCTCGTCCTTGCCGACGGGGATAATGCGCGTGATCACGGATTCGGCGTTTTCGGTCAGTTCTGCGCCCTTCATGTTTTTCGCGTGCCGGATTTCAACGCCGTTATCGCGTGTTTCATCTTTGAGGACGAATACGTCGAAATTATCGAGTACGATGCGCGCGCCGCTCTGAGCCGCCACACCGATTTCATCCTCTAGGATTGCGTTCGCGATGTTCATCCGGCTGTAATCGCCGGTGACATTGCCCTCAGCGTTGCAGTAGATCGAAAAATCATGATCGTTCAGCGCTCTGGCGAGCAGCTGTTCACAGACGCTTGCGACGGGCTGTCCCTCGGGCGAATAGCCGCTTTTTACGGTATTTGCCGCAAGATCGTAAAAAATGTGCTTCGCAGTTACGTAAACGAGCCGCGCCGCATCGTCGCGTTTGACTTCGCAAATCCGGAAGAGCTGTTCCCGCGTTTGTCGCGGCTCGATGCTTTTGCTCGGCGTATCCGTACCGATTACGGTAACGGTTTCCGTTTGCGTGGTGACCGTTTGCAGATTGCCGGTATCCATCCAGCCGGTTGCGCCGCCTCGGGCGATCACTACGCGCGTCCAGCTTCCGGACGTGCCCATGCGGATAACGCGCGTGCCGTTTTTGTAATAGCCGAGCACCTTAGCGTTCATGCTGGGCTTTGCGCGCAAACGAAGCCGCTTTCCGCTGCTGGTGTGTACCTGACAGATCGTGCGCGTGGTGGTTTTCGTTACCGTTGTCGGCTCGTCCATGATTCTGATCAGCGGCGTTTCGCGCACCGGACATGGCGCGCGAAGAATGCTGTAATTCGTCAGATACGTCCATTTGCCGTCCGCGTCCATCGGATGCGTAAGCGTCAGCTCCATCATGCCGTTCTGCTCGCCCTCGACCTTCGCTTCCGTTGGATCAAGTACGCAGATTCCGAGCGTTGAAAAGTCCGTTGCATTTGCGGGATATATGCAGATCATAATACCCTCCATCGCGGCATTACGGTGATCTTTGTCACGCTGCCGCTGATCGAGATCATATTTGCGCCGGGCACGAGTTCCGGAAAATCCTCCATCGAGGCATTCCTATTCATCAGCGCGGTTTCCGTCAGATTCAGGCATTCCATGAGTTCGCTGTCGACAATGATTCCGTCTGTCAGATCGGTAAACGCCATCTGCTGCGCGTTCACGTTCACGATCACGTCGCCGCTGCCCTCGATTTTGATGCGCGGTTTGGACGCGATTGCGTGCGGATTGGTGATCGTCGCCGGAAACGTCGTGTATTCCGTTGCCGCCGTCATCGGGTAGATATAGCGGTATGGATAGATATACAGCGTAACGGTCATGCTGTCATAGCACGCGCCGCAAAAAAACCGCTTTCCTTTGATCTGCGCATCGAGCGATACCCACATTGCGCGATCAGGCTCGTCGCCGGAGACGAACCATCCTTCGCCGGTGAGCCATGCAAACAGCTTTTCGCGCGATTGCCCGAATGCATTGATCTGCAGCGTGGTCTGATAGCCGTCATATCCGCCGTCATCTACCTCTAGCGGACCGTCGCGTCCGGTTACGTCAAAGCGTGTGACCTTACGCCTCGGGCGCTGAATCGTCGGGAGCGATTCGACGATAATGCCCATGTCGCGGCTATCTTTGCCGTCAAAAATAAAATACGGTTCTGCCATTACCACCGCCCCTTTCCGCGATTGATGCGCTGCGCTCTGATTGCCTGCTGGCGCGCGGTTGCTTCGCTGGTCGTTCTGGCAATTTCTTTATCCTTGATTACCAGTGCGACCGGCGTATCCTGCACCGCATCCGAAAGCACCTCGCCTATGCGCTGATAGTCGATTCCGGATGGTTTGGCGCTTTCCGTTGCCGGGAATGTGTATGCGCCGCGATTCACGACCGCCTGGGCGCCTGAAATTACGCGGTTCATGTTCTCCGTAACGCCAGAGAGCAGATCGGGCATTTCTTCGTCCATGCCTTCCGAAAAACCGCGGATGAACATTTTACCGACTTCATCGCGCATTCGTCTCGACGGCGAATTGATTTCCGCCGCCTTTTTCGCCTGTTTGATTGCCCCGTTGACGATGCTTCGTACCTTGCGATACAGCGCGTTCGTTCCGCTGTCCAATCCGGCTGTAATACCGGATGTAATTGCCGAGCCGACCTCGCTGCCCTGACCTTCCGCTTCGCTTTTTTTGTCGGCAATGCCGCCCAGCATCTCGCTGACGCCGTTTGCAACCTCGGGTTTTCCATCTTCCAGCGTCGTTGCAGCAGAATCTATCAGTCCGGAGATCCCAGCGATCATTTCCGCGTCCGCGCTCGATACGGTTACACCGGCGGACGTAATCACGCCGAGCAGCTCACTGATGCCCGTTGTCGAAAGTCCAACTGCATCTTGGATTTGCTCCATTGATGATGAAAACGCCTCCGCCGCTTCCGTACGGACGGTTTCGGCTTCGGTGCGAAGCGTTTCCGCCTTTTCGGTCGCTTTGTTTTTCTCGTTTTCGAGCCCGTCCTGTGCTTCGGCGATTTTTGCCAGCAGTCCCTCTGTACCAACAAGGTTCCCGTCCTCGTCACTCAAAAGCCCAGTCAGCGTTTCTTTTAACTGCGCAGCTTCTTCTTCAGAGCCGCCGAACGCCGCTGCAATCTGATTGATCGCGTCTTCGGTCGAGTTTGCGTGTTGACGGTAGATTTCCAGTTCTCCGAGATAATCCTGCAGCTGGTCGGCGCGCTCCGCCAGCGCGTCTGCTTCTTCCGCCTGAGCATCCTTGTCGCTCACGCCGCTCATCGCCTGATCGTAGGCTTCTTTTGCGGCGATCATCTCGTTGTAGCTCTCGACGGAGCGCTGTTTCAGCCCTTCAAGCGCAATCGCCGCTTCCGTCTGACTTTCTGTCAGATCTTCTCCCGCTTCAGCAGCTTCTTTGAGATGTGCGACCGCGCCCTGCCAATCCTCGTCTGAGATCGTCTCGCCCTTATACAGTTCGGCGTATTGCTGAGCGACATAGCCGTAATCATCGCCTCGCTCGCCGTTATTCAGGATTTCATTCAGCTCTTTTGCCTGTTTTGCTTCTTCTTCGAGCGCCTCTTTTGCTTTCTGTGCTCCGTCCAGTATAGTCTGCACGTTCGAATTATAGGTCGCTTCGTCGATAATACCGTTGTTGTACAGGCGCGCTTGTTCACGGATTGCTTCGTCTGCCTGATCGGTAATCTCCTGCATCTGGTCACCAAGCCGCTGGTCGAGCAGTCGGTTCAGGGCTTCGACTGCTGTTCCATAATCTCCGGTTGCGCTGGCTGCTGCTGCAAGGGCATTGGAGTATTCTTCGATTTCATCAAGCGTCGATTCTGATACCGCAAATTCACCTGTCGCAGTGAATGTTTTCGATTCCCATCCCAGTCCATTTACCTCATCGATAAACGTCTGAAATTTTCCTGAATCGCCTTCTTCTTTGTAGTTGAAATTTATATCGATATTGCCCAGCTTGACCAGCGTTCCGCGCAGATCCACGAGCGCCTGTTCGAGTTCCAGCTGCTTCTGTGGGTCGATCTCAGGGCTGATCGACAGCTGTTTGCAGCGATCAACCGCCGCCTGAAGCTCCGCAAGCGAGCCGTTTCCGCTGAGCATCGCATTTACAGCGCTTTCCAGCGCGTCCAGCGCCTGATCGGCTTCGCCGGTATCGCCGTCAATGACGAGCGTTCCTTTGTATTCATCGCTCTTCAGCTTTGCGATAATCGCTTTTGCGTCCGCCAATGCCTGTTCGCCGTTTGCGCTGATTTTGATCTCGACCGCGTCGCTCTCAATGCCGCCCTCGAGAATCTTCTTCATCCGTTTATAGCTCTCGGTCGTTTCATCGATTTTCTTTTTGCTTGAGTTTACCGCAGCCGCCAGCAATCCCGCCGCCGCGACCGTGCCCATAACCGCAAGCGTGATCGGTCCCAACGTCGACGCGGCGAGCGCTGCCTTGATCGCAGTGATCAGCTTCAGTAGCTTCGTACCGGCAATCAGCATCGGTCCCACGGCAGCAACCGCCATTCCGATGGTCAGGATGGTATTTTGCGTTCCGCTGTCCAGTTCAGCGAGCCACTGTGCGGCGTTTTGCAGACTGTTGACCACGCTCGTAACCTTCGGGATCAGCAGCGTTCCCATCGTTTCGCCGAGCTGCTTGACCGTCTGTACGAGCTTGCGGCTCTGGTTCGATAGGCTGTCGCCGGTGCGCGCGAAATCGCCCTGGGCGTTTACGGTCTGCGCCATGACGTAGTTGTATCGGAGTGTAACCTGCTCTGCCTGCGTCATATCCGCGATGTTCTTTTCGATGCCCTGTGACAGCGCGTACGCCTGCAAATTCGCCTGCGTCATGACCACGCCGAGATTTTTTAGGCTTTCGGTTTCGCCTGTGAATACACTCTTCAGCGCTGTTTGTGCAGTTTCGATTGAGATATTTTTGAAGCTCGCCATGTCCGCGGCAAGGCTCGACAGCTGCATCGCCATGTCTGCCGCCGCATCCTGCGCAAAGCCCATGCCGGTTGCCATATCGCCGTACAGGCTCGCCATATCCAGCGCCGTGGAGCGCGCGACGCCCATCGTCTGGATCGAGTTTTGCGACCATTTGTCGATCTGATCGTAAAACTGTCCGAACACGACTTCGGTTTTGCCAACGGTCTCCACCAGATCCGCGGCGCCTTTGACGCTCGCGGTATATGCCGCGACGATCGGGAGTGTGAGATACTTGGTCAGGCTGCTTCCGAGCTTTTCGGCGGATTTCTGGATTTCTTCCAGGCGGCTTCCCGTTCGCTGCGCTGTATCGCCGACCCTGTTCAGGCTTTCGTCCGCCTGATTCGCGCCGGCGGCGAGCCGCTGCGCGCTTTCACCCGCGCTATTTGCCGCATCTCCGACCTTCTCGATTTCCTGTACTGCCGCCTTGCCGTTAGCATCGATTTCAACGCTCAGCGTTGGCAGCTGTAGTTCAGCCATTTACTTCACCTCCCATGCGCTGCATCAGCCTGTGCAGCCCTTCTTTGTCCATGCGCGTTTGCTTCAGCCGCTCGCAGTCCTCGAGGTATTCGCGCCCTGCCTCCGTCTGCATCAGCTGATCAACCACGTAATTTTTGTGACATAGCATGAACATATCGCACGGCAGCTTCAGCACCTCGGGCAGGCTCAGATTCGTATATTGGATCACAGCCCGTATTCCGCGCATCAGCTCGCCGTCGCCTTCTTCCTCCTCGCCGGGCTTTTGCGGGAGCGCTAAGTAGGGTTTGACTGCACTTTAAGGACAAATTTCGTGAACGCATTCACGATCGCGAGCTTTACGTCGATCGACAGCGCTTCAATCGACTTCCGATCGAAATGTACGTCGTCCTCGTTGTTGTTCAGGATGAGCGCCGTCATATCGTTCAGCGCGCGGATTGCTTTTTTCGCATTCGCGTCCTCGCTGAGCTTACGGAACTTGAACAACTCGATCACCATGCCCTGTTCGGGCTTTTTGATGTGGATCACTTCGCCGTTCAGCATCGTGATATCCAGTGTTTCCGGCTGAAATACAGATAAATCAAGAATCATGATTTCCTCCTCCATGCGAATCAAGGCGGAGCATTTGCCCCGCCTTTCGTGTTCGTTCGCTTATGCCGCGGTCTTGGCGGTTTCCTCCGCGATCGTGAGCATCGTATCGTCCACGCCGTTGGATTCGCCGTTGAACGTCATATCCACGACGGTCTCAGAATCCTTCATGAACGCCAGCGTAAGCGGCGCGATGTTCGTTGCGACCATGCCGACAAAGGTTTTCAGACCGGTTTCATCATCCTCATAGACGAACGCGACGAAATAACGCTTCAGCGCCGTCTTGCCGCCGGACAGCTTCAGCGTAACCAGTCCGGTTGCGCTGGTCGTCGCCGCCTTTTCGGTGACCGCGCCAACGCTCAGCAGCGCGGCGAGCGACCTGATCGTGAACGTAAGCAGACCGGTTTTCATTTCCGCGTCGCCCTTCGTCTGGAACGTTTTGCGCACCATGCCGATATCGTCCTCGATCGTATAGGTAGTGGGCGTGAACGTAATCGTTGCGCCGCCCTTGGTATAGCCCATCAGATTATCGTCCACGCACAGCGTGTCGAAATCGATTGCGCCGGAAGTATACGGCGCGACATACCACTTGCCCGCGCCCATTACGACTTTTTCGGTTTCTCCCGTCATTATTGATTCCTCCCTCTGATTACAATCTCATAATAGGCGATCCGGATATGCCGGTCGCCATCCTGCATCCAGCCGCCGCCGGAGCGGATACTGGTCGTGACCGTATCGGTCAGCGGTACGTCTCCGAGCGTGACGAGCGCGGAATCGAGCTTGTTCTCGATTTCAAGCGCGCGCGCCATGCTGTCGGCAACAATCGTCGCCTTGATGCGCGCCGTGCGCTTCGCCTTGTCATACGACAGCGTGTTCACATCGTAAAGCACGCATTCGCCGCTGTAGCCGGTGCGGTTCGCGATCAGCGGAATCGGCTGAATACATTTCCGCATTGCCGCGATAAAGCTTCTCATGGTGTTTCGCCTCCCACGATAACTCGGAAGATCTGCAAAACGCGCTCCCGCTTTTCATCGACCGCCTCTTCGAGAAAAGGATGCGACTCGATGCCTTTTGTCGAGTAAAAATCGCCCTTGCTGTTGCGATACGTCCACGGAACGTCCTTCCTGCCCATGCCGGTTCGCGAATACAATCCCGTGCCCTCATGGACAAAAACGGCGTGCTCCAGCGGAGATCCGACTGTGCCCTTTGCCTTTCCATCAGCAGATTCTACCCAAAATGATATACTCTGGCGGAGCGGCACCGTTTCGCCGTCCTCCCCGTTTCCCTTCGGGCATCTTTCTTTTGCGGCGCCTTCGATTTCGGCACAGCTGAGTGCCACTGCGCGAAAGACGCGATCGGCAAATTCCGCCTTCGCTGCCTGCATACCCTGACCAAATTCAGCGATATTTACAGTGATTCTCATTTTTCCACCGCCGTTTCCAGCGCATCGTCGCGTTTTAGGTAAAGCGTGTTGAATCGTCTGCCCTGTACGACGTATGTCACGCGGAAGCCGCCGAAGCGGTCGCCGGTCTGTACGCTGTCTCGCGTTACCGCTGTATGCGTCGAATCGATGCGCAGGATCTGATTCAGCTCGCTGACGCTGCCGTTCGCTACCGATATTGCCGCCCGAATGCTGCCCGCAGGCTTCCATTCGGCGATCTGCTCGTTCAGCTCGTTCATTCGGATGGATTTCCGCTCGATCGCGTATTTCTGCATCCGCTGGATCATAGGATTTTCACCCTCCGGTATCGGTACATACTCCGCTTCATCGTGTCCGGATAGTCGCTCATGAGGCTTTCGCTCTGGCCGGAGAAAGACTGGGCGGACAGTCCCTCCGCGCCGAGCTGATTCAGGCGGTACATTGTCATCTGCAGAAGCAGCCCGTCCGCCGCCTCGGGCACATCCGAGCGATTGCAGATCGCTAAAAAATCCTGCTCGGACAGATCCAGCAGGATTTCAAGCATATCGATGTTCGCACTCGGATTCAGGATTCCCAGCTTATCGAGCAAATCACTCTGTCGTTCTCCGGTCATGGTTTTTTTCCTCCCTTAGGACGCAGCCACGGTCTTCGCGTCAGAGGTTACGGCGGCATAACCCTTGACGTTCGCGCGAACGGTAATCACATCGCCGGTATCGACGCTCGGCAGCGTATAGTTCCAGCTCGTGCCGGATACAACCGCCTTGCCGCTCTCCACGCCGTTGATCATCACGGTAACGACCGCGCCGCTTACGCAGGTGCCCGCGAGAGATACGTCAGTGCCCTTTGCAACGGACTCGGTCGTAATGGTCGGCTTCGTGCCGGCGGGTGCGATGATCACGCACTCATTGGCGTCCGTGAACGCAACCACGCCCACCTGTCGACCATACAGGATGTTCTTGCGCAGGTTCTTGTCGCGATCCTGTTCGGTGGAAACGCTCTTCTTGCGGAAGTACGTGACCGCCTTTTTCGTTGCGACGATAATGCAGTCGTTCGGGATGAGCTTGTCGCCGATCACGGGCACGCCCGCGACGGTGCCGATATAGCCGGTTCTGGTGTAGCCTTCGGAATACTTCAGATCGTCCTTCAGCGCCTTGCGGAGCTTGCCGCGCATCTCCGGATTGCACAGCGCGTACAGCTGAAGCTCATCTTCGCGTTCCTTGTTGAACTTGGCGATCGCGTCCACGAATTCGTCGAAGCCGACGGTGCTGCCGCTGGCGACGGAAACATACTGGGTCGCGTTCCAGTACTCGTCATTCACCTTTTTGTTCAGCTTGTTAACCAGCGCTTCGCTCAGCTTGCTTACGCCCGCGTCCACGAGATACGGGTCGGTCATCTCATCCTCGTCGGTATAGACAAAGCGCGCCTGGGTGGTTCCGACAACGTACTCGCGCGTCGCATAGGACATTTCGATGGACTGGGTATTGCCCTCGCCCTCCTTCACGTCCTCCGCTTCGCCGGTCGCGAGATATACGTTGATCTTCTTCGTCATGCCCGCCGTTTCGGTTAGACTGTCGTCCACGGTAACATAATCCAGCATGGACAGCTTCGTTTCAAGCTGATCCTTCAGCCGGTTTTCGAGGACGAAATTCTCATATCTGATATTTGCCATTGATTATCCCTCCGTCATTTTTTTGTAGGTGTCCGGGTCGGTTTGATAAAGCTCCTGCTGCTTTGCCAGCGGGAGCTTGCGGAAATCCTCGCGCGTCATGCTCGGCGGATTTCCCTTTTCCGGCGGCTTGCCGGCAATGCGCGCCTTGAAATCCTTTTCCTGCGCCGCGCGGTAGGCGGTCTCGAACGTGTCCAGACGCGATTTCATTTCCGCTTCATCGTCCGTCAGCGCGATCACGTCCGCGAGCGTAGGATCAAGCCCGCGCGCGGAAAGCTCGGTCATTACCGAGTGACGCGTTCGGAATTGCGTCAGCTCCGCGATCTGATCCTTCAGCCCCGAGATTTCCTCGTCCTTCTCGGCGATCGTGCGTTCCTGTTCGCCGAGATTGCTCAGGCTGAGCTTCTTCTCGTAGTCGCGCTTCTGCTTTGCAAGCGCCTGATTTACGCGCTTGTCCGCTTCTGACTGGATGAGCTTCATGACCTCTTCCGCGGTATACGTCTGCGCGGCGCCGCCGTTGCCGCCCTTGCCGCCGTTTTCCTGCGATTCATCCTCTGCATTGTCGGGAGCGTCCTCCGCGAACAGCTGAAGATTCATGCGCCATTTGGTTTCCTGATTTCCCATTTTGTTCTCCTTTCGCCCGTCCTGCATCCTTCGGCAGTCCGCGCCTGTGTGGTCGATTGTTCTTTTACGCCCGCCCCCGCCAAAAAGGGCATACAAAAAGCCGCATCGTTTTCGATGCGGCTTGGTGCCGTGTGGATTTAAGTAAAAACAGCGGTTTTCCCCTTGAACGTCTTTGTGCTCTCAATTATGATCCAGTTCTTTATCGAGTTGAGCATATATCGATATTCCTTGCCGTCGATAGTCAGTTTGGTATTTCCTACTTTGTATTCTCTGTCCAGCACTAATACCCTCATATTTCTCGCCTGAAAATCATCAACAATTTCATACGCTGTCATAGTCCTCTCCCCTTTATTTCCTCAAGCTGCCTCTTATATTCTTCCAAATTGGCAAGCGTTTCAGCCGTTTCTTTCGCAGGGATTTTATATTTTTCTGCGACGCTCAACAAATAATTCTGTGCGTCAATCTCTCTCAGTATCACTCCTACTTCATCAGGAATTTTCCCATAATCATGCCTTTTATCCTGCAAGGCATGATACATTTCTTCAAGCACATCCGATACCGTCGCATTGTCTCTTATAAAAGCTATCTTGCCGCCCGCGATGTACGCTGCGTGTGCCTGAGTGCCGAGAAACCTGTCTGCTTCCTTGCCGCGAATGATTAAACCGCCCGCCTTTATGAAGCTCTTCGTAAGCTTATTATATGTCGGCTTATCGATTATCTCATGACCGCCATCGGCAATTCGTCTGCGGGTATTTTCATTTGCGGATTGGAATCCAACGCTCCCGTTTGTATTTATTATACCATATTTTGGCGTATTTTTCAATACTTTGCCCTGTTTTTCCGGTGTTTTCCGGTTAAGCTCTTCGCTGCGGTACTCCGCCTTCGGCGCTTCCGCCCGCACGGTTCCCTCGGGCGACGGCTTCGCTTTCTGTTCCTCGGGCAGCTTCACTTCGCCGTCCGCTTCTTCGCCCTCGCCGGTGCAGGGGATGTTTTCGCCCGGCAGCTCAACGACCGCCACCCAGACGCAGCGGCATCTTGGGTGCGCCGGCATTGGCGGCGTGTTTCCGATGTGCCAGACCTTATTCGCGCGCGCTTTGCAGATTTCGCATTCCCGCCCATCCTCGGGCGCGATGCTCCAGCGGACTTTCCCGATGCCGGCGTTTTTATAGCGTTGCTTTGCCGCGCCGTTCATCACGTACGCCGCTTCGGTCTGTACCAGTCGGGACGCGTCATTATAACCAACGCTGAAATCCTGCATCAGCTGGTACTTGATATCGCCCAGGCTGCGCCCGCTGACCAGCATATCCTCCATGCCCGATCGGATGCGTTCCGCAAGCGTCGCAGTGTTTTTCCAGATTCGCGCCGAGAACGATTCGCCCGACCATGCGGTATTGATCAGCGACAGTGCGTCGCCGCTTACGTGGAATACGCTGCCGCCTGCGCCGGAGAATCGGCTGATGTCTGCTCCGATGGTTTCCGTGAATACCTTGTCAAGGCAGCTTGTGATCTTGTCGATCCCGATACGCGGCGTTTGGGTGGCAAACGATCTTAGTTCCTGTTCGAGCGTCTTCCAGCGCGAGTATTGCCAGAGCTGCGTGCGGGTCAGCGTATCCCCCCAGTCGATCTGACCATAGAGCCGCTCCATCTGGGTGTACACGCGCTGATACTGGCGCTGATAGATCTTCTTCAGCTCGGCGGTGGTCTGATTTGCAAGCTGGTGTGCGCGCGCTTCATCCGCGAGCGCCCGTTTCAGCCAGTAATCGCTCATTCAGCCCCACCGTCCGGCATAAACAGGCTCATGCCCGCCTCGCGCTGCTGCTGCAGGCGCTCCTTCTCCACATCCTCGTCGATTTCGAGCGGGAGCATACTGCGCTTCGTTTCATCGCTGATGACGCTGCCGAGCGTGCTCATCGCCTGCGCCGCTTCCAGCAGGTTCTGTGGCAGGGCGCGCTTAAATGTGATTGTCACATCGCGCCAGTCGAAATCGCCGCGCCCGACGATTCGCCAGATATTGCACATCAGCTCGATTCGCCGCTGAAGTCCGCGCTTGAATTCGCGTTCCTTCGCCTTGGCGATATTCTCAAACGCCAGCAGCTTATATCGGATTGCCACGCCGCTGGCATTGCCGGCGAAGTTCTCATCCGACATATCCGGCACGCCGGAGAATCTGTGGATATCACGGTCGAGCCGCGTTTTGATGTTCTCTGCGGCAGTGTCGTTTGCCTGTTTGATCAGCCATTGCGCGTCGCCGTCGTTCGGGAGCAGCATCACGCGATTCCGCTTCATTTCGGCGACGTCGGTTTCATCCGTGCCCATCATTCCCCGCAGCATCAGATATGCGTCCGAGAAATACTCGTCATCGTTCAGCGCGTCGGACTGCATCAGGTCATAGCCGTCGATCAGGCTGATTTCGCCCTCGAAATCGCCGGTTACGCGCGAATTGTTCTTGAATGCTACTGCCGGCACGTCGCCGAAATAGTGCGGCGTTTCTTCCATCAGCTCCAATCCCAGTCCGGACAGATCCGTCTTGTACACGCGCTTGCTGTATGCGTCGTACACCTCGACCATGCGCGCGGTCTGCCTGCTGGTTACGTTGTACACGTCGTAATACCGGATCAGCGCGGTCAGCGTTTCTTCGATCGTGTTGTCCCAGATTGCGATACAGCCGACAGGGTCGACGCGCTTAAACCGCACGCGCCCGTCCTCATCGATGTACAGGATTTCCGTGCCCACGCCGCAGATCGCCAGATCGAGTGCGAGCTGACTGTTTTCCGCCTGCTCGTCGTTGTATTCGTAATCCGCGCGCAGGTTTTCTTCCAGCGCTTCACCGCCCAGACCGGCGGTATAGGATACCGGCTCGCCGAGCAGATAGCCCGCGTACATATTCGCGATCATCTTCGGATATCCGTGACTTACACGATTATTTGGCTTCGTCGGGTCGTCGAATTTGCGGTGGCAGATCTCGTGATTGCCGTCGTAATACGCAAACAGCCGTTTCCGCCGCGCTTCCTCGGGCTTATGCTGTTCCAGATATGCGCGGATTTCAATTTCGGTCAGGCGCTTTGCTTCGTCCATGTTCTTCTCCTTACAATCCCAGGCGGGATTTGCTCATTGTCTGCAGCTTCTTTTTGCCGATCATCGGCTCAAGCGCGTATCGCGTCGCATCGATCGCATGATTGTCGCGATCCGGATATTCCGCGACAAACGTGCCGTTTTTATCCATTTCGTATTCGTAGGCGGCAAATTCGCGCGCGATATTTGGCGTGCGCTTCGGGTCGATCACGATTGTGCCCTGATCGGTCAGCCAGCGCATTCCGTGTTCCACGCTGCCCGGACCCTTTTTCACGCCGAGCGCGTTCACGCTCCGCTCGTTCAGCTCCGAGATCATTCGCGGATCTGCGGAATCGCATCGCACAACGTCGCGCCCAGCGCGCTTTTTGACTTCCGCACTCAAACGGTCGACGGAGTTTTTCACGCCGTAAAACTCTTCGAGCGCGATCAGCTTTCTCGCGCGCGGCTCATATGCCCAGCGGACAAACGCATCCGGATCGACCGCAAAACCGAAGTCCAGCCCGCAATAGGTAGTCGGGCAATCCTGTTCCTGCGGTGTCAGCGCGCGGAGCTGTAGATTGTCGAATACGTTGCCGCCCGTGCCGGTCGCTTCGCCGAGGTACATATGCCGATAGGCGCGCTCATTGTTTTTCTTGAGCGCGTTCGCTTCGCGGATGAAATCCTCGCCCAGCCATTTTGCCGGAATGTCCAGATAGCTTGAATGATGGATCAGCCGCTTCTCGACCGGCACGATCGATTCGCGATTGACCCAGCTTTGCATACTCTTCGGCGGGTTGTAGCTGTAAAACGTCAGCGTTTCATGCCCGCCGCGGATGACGGACGCGCGGATGGTGCGTATCGCGTCCATATCGCGGAATTCTGCAAGCTCTTCGAACCAGATCACGCCGAAATAGCCGCTTCGCAGCGCAATCGATTTCGACTTCGCCGGATCGTCCGCACCGCGAAACAAAATCCGCTGCCCGGTAGGTCGGTAGCGGATTTCAAGCGGCGATAGCCGATATTCAAAATATCCGTCGAGCTTCAGCCAGCTGACCGCGCGAATCAGCTGCTCATAAACCGATTCGCGCAATGTGTTCGCGACACGCCTGTATACGATTGCGTGCGCGTCTGGGTGCCGGAGCAGCTCCAACACCAACTCGATTGCCAGAAAACTTGATTTTGCTGAGCCGCGCCCGCCCTTCAGCCAGACCTCGGCGACGGCATGGTTTTTGATTGCGTGATGCACCGGCTGATATGTCGGCGCGATAATATCGCTCAGATGAACGTCATTCATAACCGTTTTGCGGCTTTTGCGCTTCCTCGGGCATATCGTCCACGATCACGGGCACGGCGCCCGCAATGTTCACGTTTTCCTGCCACATACCAAGGTGCTTTCCGATCAGCTCGAGCGCGCGCACCTTGTCGGTCAGCTTGACTTCCCATTCCGCGGATTCCGCGTCGCGCCGGCATTTGGTGGATGTGATCGCCGCAGTGTCCTCGCGGCTCGCGCCCGTTTTGATCGCGCCGGTCTGCGCATCGACCACGTCGGTTACGTTGGCAAAGCCGATGCGCGCAAGCTCCACCAGCACGCGATCGGCGTTGATGCCGGTGCGCTTCGATCGCTCCGCCATGCGCCTTTCCACTGCTTCGCGCACCTTCGGTTTCTCCGGATGGTTTGCGTCGATCCAGCTGGCGGCGTTCCGCGCCGTCGAATGCGCATAGCCCGCCCGCAGCGCTGCCGCACAGGCGTTCAGGTCGATCAGGTATTCGTCTACAAACTTTCGCTCTTTGCCGGTCACTTTTTCCGCCGCCTTTCTCCGCGATCTCTATCCTCTTCGCGCGCGGGCGCGCCTGTGTGCGGCTTCGAGATCACAGTTTTTCACACGCAAACCGCGCCGCGGTTCATTGTGCTGATTTTCAGCTTAATTAAACCACAGCTTTATGCGGACATTCAAGGACACGTTTTTCAAATTCCCGAAGTGCGCGCGCATGAATCCGGCGAACCTGCCGCTCGCTGTAGTCCATCTTGTCCGCAATGCGGATGATGGACGCATTTCCGAGATAGCGCATCTTCAGTACGGTTCGGTGCGCTTCGTTCGGCAGGCGGTCGATTTCGGCGTTCACCTGCTTCCACGTCTCGATCAGGTGCTCGTTCTGGTTGATCAGGTTATTTTCCATGTCGATGATTCGCGCGACCAGTTCCGCCCGGCGATCTGGCACGGATGAGCCGCCGCCGGACGATAAGCCATACGCCGCCGTTGCCCGCTCCGCAAGCGATCGCAGCCGCTGAATCTGCTCGGTATTCGCGTCAATCTGGTGCTGCAGCTGCCGAACGCTGCCCAAATACTCCCTTGCCGTCATTTTCCTCCGCCCCTCTCCGTATAATCAACTCGTCTGAGCTTCGCTCGTATGTATGCGCCTGCGCAAAAATCGCTGATTGCGACCTCGGGCGGCTCAACCGCGCGATAGCCCGGATAAATGGATTCGAATATCGATATGCCGTCCACGCGCACGTCCGCTGCGATCTTCCCGACGCGGCGGCGCGAAATTCTGCTGTCGCTGGTCGTGATTTTCGGTTTTTTCAGATTGCGCGAGCCCGACCAGCTTTTTTCAAACGATGCGTGTGTTCCGTTCGCGCTGCCCTCCTGCCGGGCGATGTATTGCGCGATCTCGGTAATGCCCTTGCCGTTCGGCTGAAGGCGATCGGCATTGCAGTATCCAAACGACCAAAGGCGCTCGATATCGCTGCGCAGTTCCTCGGGCACGCCGCCGAGCAGAACATGGTGATGGTGGCGATCGTATCGCCCGTCATAATTGCCCTTTTTGCTGACCGTTGTCCGCAGCCAGCGGAATTGCTGGATGTCCACGCCGTGACGCTTCAGCAGCCGTTTCACCCGCGCAAGCCAGTTGGTCAATTCTCGCTTCGCGTCATCCCTGCTGCGCTCTGTCCCATGGATAGACCAGTCCTCGACCTCATATGTCAGCGTAACGTGTAAATCGCCTTTGCCAAAGTTCGTGTGCACCAGCTGTTCAAACGCAAGGATTCTGCGTTTGTTGTTGTATCTGGCGTATTTCATGCGCGGGTCGCGCTTCAGCTTCTCCGGGTTCAGCTCTTTCAGATTTTCCTTCTGCCGCTGGTTCGCGCCGGTGGAGATCAGCGGATAGCAGGACACGTAAAGGAACTCGCCCGCCCGAACGGTCTTCGTTCGATATGCGCCGACTTCGTCGTTGACCACTTCTGTCCCTTCACGTGCATACGTCGCAGCCAGCACCTCGTATGCCGCCGAGTCGATCCCCTTCCGCATCTGCCGTACCCTCCGCGTACTCGAATTATAACCACTCCATACAAGCTCGTATAAACGGGCTTTGTGCCCGCTCATTTTCCGCTGCCAATGCCCGAAGCGGCTTGTTTTCGGTCGCTTCGGGCACTGCCGGCAGTATGATTAAGCGATATTGCGCTTCTTGATGATCCGTTCCCCGTTCTGCATCCGCTCGTAATCCTCTCGGGTTACAACCGGCTCCCACGTGTTCCGCCGGCGGGCGCTCTCCGCCTCCCGCCAGCTTTCACGCATGATTTTCTGGATTCGCCGATTGTAATACTCCGCGATCATCATTCCAGCCACCAAAGACGCCACCAATACCAGGATCATTTTTCTATTCTCCTTTCACACGTTAAAACGGCAATTCGTCATCGTCCACTTCTTTAAAATCTGTCTGCGGCTGTTCATCTGCCGGTTCGGCTTCGCGCCGGTTTTCGCAAAACTCGAATTCAGACGCGATTACTTCTGTAACATACCGCTTCGAACCGTCCTGCGCCTGATACGAGCGCGTCTGCAGTGTGCCAGAAACGGCAATCTTCATGCCCTTGTGCATATACTTTTTGCAGATCTCCGCGGCGCCGCGCCATACGAAAATGTTAATAAAATCCGCTTCGCGCTCGCCCTGAGCGTTTTTATACGCTCTCGGTACCGCCAGCCGGAATGAGCACTGCAGGATTCCGCTCTGGGTGGTGCGTGATTCCGGCTCGGTTGCCAATCTGCCAATCAACAATACGTGATTCATTCTTCTGTTTCCTCAAACATACCGATCTGTCCGTCCGCTTCCTGTTTGCTGATAATGTAGTAGTTTCCTTTGCCATCCTTTACCAGTTCATCGTTTGTTCCGGCAATAACGCCCGTCGTCGTGCCTTTGCTGCTGATGTTCATGGTCAGCTTATATTTGATTTCCGGTACGCAAGCCGAACGCACGCCATCCGCTTCCCGGGCATCCGCGCGGTAGGTACGCAGGTGACTGAGGCTGATCGACAGATTGATCTTCCCGCTGCCGATCTCTTTGGTATCCATCGCGTTGACTGCCGTTCGAATTGCATTGTCCAGTTCCCATCGCATTATATCGAAATGCTCAGAATCCAGCGATACTCGCTTGTTTTTGCTGATTGCCATGGTTTTATCTTACCTCTTCCCACGTAAACGTGCCTTTTCCGGCGTTGCGCCACTGACCGATACCGCGCAGCGCGCCGTAATCCAGACATTCGCGCACGATCGGTTCGATGCGCTCATCCAGCATGATAATCGTAAATTCGATCACGCTGCCCTCCGGCACGGTTTCGCTCGACGCAAGCGCGGTCCTGCTGCCGGTCGGACCGTCGGTTCTGAGCGGGCGCTGGCAGGTGCCCGTTTCGCCGTATACCCAGATCGGGACGCGGCGCTCCTTCACAAATAGCAGCCCGTCGACTACCTTTTTATAGGCTTTTTCCTTGCTCGCCGCCGTACCGGTCACGCGGCGGAGCATGCCAATCGAATCCTTAAACATTCCGCGAATCTGATAATCCCAGAAAAACGGGCGACCATCGGGCAGCTTGGGGAACACGGTTTTGCCCTTCTCGGCGACCGCGTCGATGCCGTTCTCCGCGATTTCTTCCTCGCGGCTCGGCGCGTCCGGCGCGTTGGCGGCGATAAAATCCTCATAGATTTTGTCGCTGGTCGGCATCATGCCAAGGGCTTCGTTGGTCAGGGTCAGCTTTACCTTCATTTCCTTCATGGTTTTTCCCTCCTATTTTGATCTTCATCAATTCTTTCCGAGCTGCTTTTCGTGATCTTCGAGCTTATCCCAGATTGCCTGTCGCTCACCCGCGGCGAAATGGTGTTCGTGCCGATTCAGGCGTTCCATGCGCTTTACAAGGCCTTCAAGATTTCCGAGCTTCTCGGCGGTTTTATCCAGCCGTACCGACAAATAGGCAATACAGCCCGTCAATCCCGCCAGAAGCGTTGCCAACATAATCCTAAACCAGTCCATATCAATGCCCCTCTCATCAGCTCCGTATCCACGCTTTTCGGCGCCCTGCTTCTCCACATCAGTGCACGTCAATTCCATCTCGATTTGTTGCCTTGCACTTCAACTCCATCGCACGGCATCTCCGTTCCGTTCTACTCCATTTCTTGTCATGTCAATGCCAATCTGCTCCATTTCAGCGCTGCGGAAATCAGCTCTTTTCCACGCCATGCATGTCTAATCCCATTCTTTGCCACTCGTTCCCGCACGTTTCTGCTTCAGTTTGGTTCATGTAAAATCTAGTCCGCCTCATGTTAAATCAAAGCTGGTCCTTCACTTCTCTGCCGATTCACAGCTACTCGGTGCGTTTCTATTCCGCTGCCAATCCATTCCATTCTTTTCAGTTCTGGTTTCCGACAACTCTTCTATTCAGTGCATCTCCACAGCTTGTCCGCTCTCTGCAGATCAACTCCGTTTCAATGTATATTTGTAATTATACCTTTTTGCGAAAAATGATCCTGTTATCCAAGATCCACGGGTGATTTGCGGCAGGTTTTCTTGGCGGCTTGTCTTTGCATGCATATTTTACGACCGGTTTTTCTGGTTTTGTGCGCTGATAGCTCTCACGATTGCGGCGATTGTTTGCAAGCCAGTGTTCATAGCAACGTGAACGACTGTATTTGCATTGCGGCTTACCGCATTCTACACATAGCCCTTGCGACACGAGCTTTCGGCGGTATTCTCGAATCCAATCGATTTGCCGCTTTTTTTCTTCGGCGGTCATAGCATTCCTGCGCTTGGCTGCCCGCTCATTACGCTTATACAGGCAATCCGCACAAAGTGTACGGTTTGATACGGCATCCGTGCACCCGCATTTAGTACAGATCCCATGCGCTTTCAGGAAATAGTATCTTTCCCGCCTGTATTCCCTGCCTTTTTCGCTCGTTCCTGACATATTCTCACCTGTTCATATGTAGCTTCGGATTTCCGGATAGGCTTCGCACAGTTTTTGCCATTGTTCCGGATAATTGATCCGGATGAACTGCGCCGTGCCAATGTTGAGCAGATCGCGGCTTGTAATGTAGCCCAGGCGGATAAACCCGTCCTCGCCGAACTTATTCCGTTCGGTTTTGTTTGACCATTTGGAATAAATCGGGTGCAGCGGCGCGCCATATTCGACGATTGCCGCTGCTACGTCCTCCAATCTGAACCATGTGATTGGATTACACACGATGATGTCTCCGGCGACATCCGAATGGAAGGTCGTGCCGTGCATTTTCGCGGCGGTCATACGACGCTGGCTCTCATAGGCGCGTACGCCGGTAAAGCACAAATCGCATTTGGACATTTCCACCCAATGTTGAATCGCGTTGAAGAAATAGCCGGTTTTTCCGAACGCGCGCTTCTGCGGATTTTTCAGCGCATCGTATGCGCTGATCGGTGATCGGTCGATCACCAGTTGGCGATTCAGCTTTTTCGCCAGCTGTTCGCACGTTTCCAGCGTGCCCGGAAATGATGCATCCGAGATATGTGCCCACAGCACGAAATCCACATCAAGCCGCCTTGCCGCCGCATCCGCGATACAGGCGCAAACGACGCTGTCCTTGCCGCCGGACACCGACACATACGCGCGCTCGCTTTTTCTCAGCGCGTCTTTCGCCACATTGATTGCGTAATCCCGCTTCCAAGCGTAATCCCGCATTTTCATTCGCAGTTCGCCTTGCCTCATGAAATCGTCGATGTTCATCCCTTCGCCTCCTGCAGCGGCACATAACACAGCTTCATGTTGCATTGCTTCCAGTATGGCGGACGCACTGCATACTCCATGATCGGATAGCCGTCAGTGTCGATTTCCTCCACCGGCATCGGGCGCATTAGTCCATATTCCGGGTGATACGTGGTATAATCCTCGTCGCATTCCGTTACATCCCAGCGATCGACCACTCCCCAGCCCATCGCGTTTTTCTTGCCGACTCCGGGGATCGCATTGAGCAGCGCCTGAACCTCGTCCGCGTGTCCGACTGCGTAAAAGGTAATCACGCCGCCGGCAATATGCCGGATCACCTGCGGCATCCGATACGCGCGGTATTGCCCGACGCTGGATGAAATCTGACCGCTCTGATTCGCGAGATAATCCGCCTTGTCTGCCGAAAAGAAATTTGGGCGCTTATTCCAGTGCTCGATTTCCTGCGCGGTCTGCCGATACACCCCTCGGGATGCTGCCCACCGATTCCCGGGCAGCTGCCGAAGCGGAAGCCCGATATAGCCGTCGCCCGGAACTCGATCGCCGCCCAGCCCCTCGAGCACGTGCGGCGCATGCGCGTAAAACCACGCGTGGTACAGGATCGCGTCCAGCATGATCAAGCCATCCGCGCTGTTGATGCGCCCATCCGGCAAATGCGCCGTCACCATGATCGGGCTAGTTGGTTTTTTTGCCACTCTTGCTTCCTCCCGTCAACAGCGGAAGCAGCTCCGCGCATTCGTTCGTCGCTGCCATGTAATCATCGATCAGCCTTTTCGCAAGCTCCGTCATCTCAATGCTACCATCATATACGCCGATCATTTCCCTTCCGTCCATCGTCAGATCCGCGTCGAACAGCCCGAAGCCCTTGCCAGACATTCCGCCCAGCCGCGGCGCGTCCTCCCACCATTTCCGGATCGCGCACAGCAGCGCACCGATTTCCAAAGCCGTTGTTCCGGGCAGCAGTTGCATTTTCTGCACAAACTGCGTTCCCGCCGCCATATACTGGACGGCGTACCGCATCTGCTGCGACGCTGTGCCTGTTGTCTCCGCCGTCACGTCCGTAATGCGCGCGGCGAGCTTATCGTTCTTCGCGTCATCCGTGCGAGTAAACTCAATCTCGTCGATCAGCTCTCGCCAGCTCCTATCCGATTCGCACCCGATCAGATCCCGCGCCTCCTTGCATACCGGATACGCAAAGCCGCAGATCAGCTTCCCCGCCATGATCATCGTGCCCAGCGCGCCGCCGAGCACGGAGATCAGCGGAAACGCTTCGCGCACTGCCTTCGCGCGCCCTACATCGTCCTTCATCGCGCCGGAAACGTTACCGCCGGAAAACAGCACGTGAAACGTCTCCTTGTCCACCATGCATCCAATGCGGTTCAGCAGTTCCGCCGCGCCAGCATCTCGAATCTGACCGCGAATGGAATTGCCCGTGATCACCGGCAGACGATCGCTGCCATATCGGATCATGTTGAAGTATGCGCCGGTGGAAGCCGTCTCGCCGATATGCGATACCGGCGCGGTCATGCGGTAGTGAATATCAATCCTCATCGCCCTGTCCCTCCATCTTCTCGCGCTGAATGCGCTCGCGAACGAGCAGCGTCAGATACATCCCCTCGCGCCGGTAGATCGGCAGGAGCGAATCGTCCTCGACGATGCGTGCATGGTAATCGTAAACGCCGGAAGCGGATACCATCTCGCCGGTCGCCAGCTGCACCGGATCGCCGGTATCGAGATAGCGCGGCTTGATCGCACCAACGCCAGCCTTGCGGCAGAACTCCTGCACGAACTCCGCTGTCGTGGAGCTTTTCAGGCACGCGCCGCGAATGTAGGACGTAAAGCGCGTCCACGTGTCCAGCCCGTTCAGGCTGCTGTTCTTTTCGCGGCTGCGGTACATCGCATACAGCAGCAGCGCCGCCCGCGCATGGTTCAGGTCGTCCGTGTCAAATCGATAATACATTCGATTGCCTCCTTATCCGTAATCTCCCGCTTCTGTCCGCAGAACAGCGGAATCTGTATCTCACGGCTCGTCTCAAGCTCCGTCTGAAGCTTCTTCAGCGCGCCGAATCCAACCTTCTGAATAACCGGGAATGCGATTTCGCCGTCCGCCATCGCCGTTTTGCTCGCGCCCAGCGTGATCAGGCATTCAACGAAATCAAACAGTTCGCGCATTCGCGCCCTGCTGGTCGGAATCGTCTCTTCCTCGAGATTGACTGCGAAGTGCTCCGCATCATAATTCAGCGCGCTCTTGTAAAACAGATGCTTCTTGCGGCTTTTTGTCACGATCAGACGAAACGGCGCAATGTGCTCGCCCAGAATCTTTGCGGGCGCTTCGCGCGCGTTGAACAGCTCGATACCCCTCGGGCTGACCTCGTAGCTGTAGAAATATAGGCTGAACAGTTTCGCGCAATCCCCGCAGATATACTCGCCCAGATAGTTCCAGTCCGTGAAATTCGCGCTTACGATCTTTTTCACGCGGATGCCGGACGAACATCCTCTTCCGCATACCGGGCAGACGAAGTTTGCCGCCTCGGGCGGAAACTCCTTGATTTCAACGTCCTTTACGATGTCCGCGCCGTTACCGTCGCGGGTGTTGTACCGGATGATCATTGGCGTTCCTTCCTTTGTCTAGCTTGTGCTCCTGAATTATGATTACCCCGTGCCGCTCGTCCAGAATGAATTCCAGCGCAGCGCCCTGTCGGATATTGAGCGCCGCTCGGAATTTCTTCGGGAGTATGATCCGTCCCAGATTGTCCGGACGTTGCACCGTGGTATCGAGTGAAAACATCTCCGGAGGTACTCCCTTGAGCACCTGTACCATGTCGACGATCTTACATTCCCCACAGGCTTCGCCGCCATCACATTCTTTGCAGAATTGCTTAAATGCGGATATTGCTTTGCAACGGCTGATCAGATCACTGCTTTCCATTATCAGGCTTCTCACCATCGCTCTCCTGCCTATTCAGTTTCTTGAGCGCTTCCCGCAGCACATCGACGTCACAGCCATTGCGGTCCAGTACCATTACGCAGGCAATCAGCATGCGCAGAACGTCCTTGATTGTGCCCCGAACGACGATGTTCCTGTGCGGTTTTATCTTCACACACGGTGTTTTGAACAGCTTCTCAAACGGATTCTTCATTTTCTTCTCCCTCCATGCGTGCGCATGATGCCTTCCTTCTTGATTGCCTTCGCGCTTGCGTACATCGCCCGTGCTTCGGTGATCCTGTCGCGTCGAATTTCGTGCTCACGTTGCCAATCCTGCCATCCGTTCGGGCAATTCTCGCGGCATCCAAGCCGCCGATCGGCACAATCCCTGCACGGGCAGGGCGCTTCACGCGATTGCACGGAAATCCCTCCTGAAGCTCAATTCGCCCGACGGTCGCCAGATTACGCGGAGCTCTTTCGCGCTGAGATCGAACTCCACCCGATAATGTCTGGTTTCACACGCCCAGAGTCCCGGCTCAACGCGGTGCAGGTTGAATTCGCCCGCTCCGCTCGTTCCCATCACTTTATAGTAGAGATTCAGAGCGTCGTCTTCTTCCCCCGATGCATTTGCAATGCTCTCTCGGCGCGCCATCAGCTTTTTGCGATAGTCGTCGTATTGCTCTTGCGCCTGTGTCATTCGCGCCAGATTTTCGAGCCGCCGTTTCTCCTTCTCCGCCCGCTCAGCTTTTTTCCGCTTCTCCTCGGCGCACCACCATTCATAGTAGCCGTTCAGCTGGATCAGCTGCTTCGCAAACAGCTTTCCGTCCTTTATAATGCCGTTCCGTGCATCCGCGCATCGCTTGTTGGAGATCTGTACCCCCCATGTATGCATTCGCATATGGACAAATCCGGTTTGCCATTGCTGGGCATTGGTCAGCAGCGTCAAGCCGCGCTCAACCTCGGGCAGGTAATCCCTGATCATCACGCCGCTGATCTCTTCCATCCGCCGCAGGTATCTCATCGTAGGTTCTGCATTTCCTCTGCGCCACTGTAATGCGTGTGGAGCTTCAATGCCCACGCGCCTCGCGAACCCCGCGTTGCTCATATGGAGATGCTCGAATACCTTCTGCACGTAATCCGTAACCGTATAGCCGGTCGACGGCGATTTCGTCGTTTCCATGCGCCTATCTCCTTTACGCCGTCTCTTGCGCGCGTTTCAGCAGCAGTTCTGCCGTAAGATCGAGCGCGTGAATCTCCATCCAAATCCGCGTAATCCATTCGTCCGGCGCGCTGCGCTGAATCAGCACGTCCATCCGCCGAGTCAATCGCGCGCGTTCCCGTTCCGCGCTGGATGCGATGAACGCAATCCTGTCGCCGCTCTGTTTGCGGTAGCGCTTCACCAGTGTATCCACGCGCTTCCGGATGCCCGCGCCGCCCTCATGCTTGAGCATCGCTGTTTCCGCCGCTCGGATGATCTCGCCCGCGACGGGCTCTTGTCCCGTGTATGCAATGCGTACCATTGTAACAGCCTCCTTTATTTCTCAGATCTCAATGATCCGGATTCCCATGCATTCGCGCATCAGACGCTTCTTGATGCGGTATGTTTTGTCCCGCGCAGTGGCGCTGCTCTTTGCATCCCACACGCGGAAGCTACCGTCCTTTTCCAGCGTAACGAAATCAGCGATATATTTCACGCCGCCCGGAAGCAGAAACGCCACCTGACGCATCAGCGCCGCGTGCTCGCCCGCCTGCGTCTCCAGTTTCAGCTGCGCGTAGATCTCCGATTCGTGCTTCGAATCGAACGTCATGCCGTCCAGCTGCGTCCGGCGGTTCCCGTATTTCGTCCGCTTCGGCGTGTGCTGTGCGTCGGGCACCGGCTGACCGGTGCGCGCGCAGTATTCCGCGAGCCATTTCTCATCAAACGTCAGATTCATGCTTTTCTTCCATTTCGCGCTCGTGTCTCGCGAGGATCTGATAGGCAACGTCCCACAGCCTGCGAATCCGGCGCGCATTTTCCTCGGGTGTGTCGGGCAGGTAATCGTCGTGAATGCGTACCTTTACCCCATTCGGGCAGGTGAACTCTCTGACTACTGCCATATTGCCGCCTCCTGTCTTCGCTCCACTCTGCATTTCACGGGCTTGTGACCGTCCTCGGCTGCATTAGAGCCGCCCTTGCTGGGCGGGGCATTATACGTTCATCAGTTCGTTGTACACGAGTCGTTCAACTTCTTCCCATCCGTCGCTGTCGTAGAACTCTATCAAATCGTGCTCTTCTTCGTTTACCCCGAACATGTCGCAGAATATTTTCAGTTCAATCTTTATTGATTCATCGGCAAACTTCTCGGCGTCATCCTTCATTTCATCGTCAAACGCCATGCCGCTGCCAAACGCCGTGTACAGGCAGACAATTTTGCATTGTTTCTCACTCGCTCCGGCTTCTTTTAGATATGCCCAAACGGTTTCCTTCAGCTTCAGCAGTTCCTGCTTGGTTCCCTCGCTCAGCGGGCGTTTTTCTTTGCCTTTCGTTTTAATCGACTTGAACTTCATCTTGAACATTCCTTTCTTCTTCTCAATCCTATGCCGGAGCGCCTGTCCAGCCTCCGCAAAATAGTTCGCATTTTTTGTTTGACTGTGATATAATCATCCGTGAAGGAGTGATCAATCATGTTCCGTAATCCTCAGGGCAAGATTCTCCGGCATATGTTCGACCATGCCGTCATTCACGACCTCGACGATGCCCCAGCCGCCGAAAAGGGCTACATCTTCCTGCTGATGTCCGCTTCGGGAATGCCCGCCCAGCCCGACGGCAGCTATGCCACCAACGGCAGTATGCGTATCCAGTTTCCCGACCTGCCCGCCGCGTTTGACGCTCTGCGCTCGCGCGGCTACCTTGCCGAGCCGAATCCGCCGGAAGCTACCATTGCCGGAACGCTCGTTCCGGAGCTTAAAGAGCTTCTCCGCGCCCACAATCTGCCGGTAAGCGGTAAGCGCGCCGAATTGATCGATCGGCTGCTTCCCGCGCTCAGCGAGGATGAATTCGCCGAGCTTGCCGAGAAACATCGCATCTGCTATCCATCCGCACTCGGTTTCGAGATGATCTACTCGCTGTACGATCTCTGGGAGCGGCGGCAAATTGCATTGATGGAAGCAATTTCCTCGGGAAATAACGAAGCTATTCTGGATGCCTACAAGCATATGCCCAATAGCGTCGGTTTCTGGGACGATTCGCCCACCGCTGCACCGATTTTCCACGCCAACCTGCAACAGCTCAGCAATTTCTCGTTGACTTCTTCCGCCTTCGCTTTCTTGTGCGGCTTCTCTCCGGAGTTCAACATTCGAGAGCTTCCGGCGGCTCTTTGCGCATCCTCCGTTTATACTCGCATGACCTTTGTCCAATCTCTGGATCATTACCGTGCTTCCGGTCTGACAAAGGTGCGTTGGCACAGCTGCGGTTTTTCTGCGGCGTGCGATGCCTTGGACGGTAAGGTTTTCTATATCGATAGCGTTCCCGATTGCCCTGTATGTCCCGGCTGTTCTTGCTGGGTGACCGGAGTTGTCGAACTGCCCGGCGAAAACATCCCTGTCGCTGGCGGCTCTCCCCGCCCGGCGAAGCCCGTGCCGTCAAGGTCATCCGTATCTTTCAAGCAATATACTTTCTCGCCGCTTCCCGATCCTGATCCTGCTTCTGTTCCACGTGAAAAGAACTATAGGGCATGGATCATCTTCGGCATCATAGCCGCCATTGTGATTGCAGCTCTGTTCTTCTTCACCTGATCACTGTCCCCCGCTTCCGCGGGGGCTTTTTATGCGCTCTGATCGTTCGTACCGCAAAACACGCTCGCGCTTACCCCGAGTACATTGCAGATCGACTCAAGTTCCTCTGCGTACATCGGTCTGCGTCCGCACATAATCGCGCTGAACGTCTTTACCGGAATGCCCGTCTTTTTTGCTACAACGAGATGCTTAATTCCCTGAGCGTCGATGTAGCTTCTTACTCGCTCGTAAATCTTCATGCGTTCCTCCTTATGTCCAGCATTTCTGGATCACCATCATAATATCACAGCTATACTGGATTGTCAATACTTTTTTCTAGTTTTGCTGGATTTTTTTCTTGACGTTGCCGTGTGATTCTGGTATAATGATTTCGGTGGTGAAAATAATGAGAAAAGATATTGGAATGCGGATTAAATCCTATCGGCAAATGCGGGGATTAAGTCAATCCGCACTCGGCGAAAAGGTTGGTGTCAGCAATCGCGCCGTTTCCAACTGGGAATCAGGTGTAAACGGTATTGACGTTGATCTTCTGCCGGAGATCTGCGCAGCACTCGAAATCAGTGCGGACGATTTGTTGCTTACATCTCCAAATTCCATACTCTCGTCCAAAGCACTGGTTGTTGCTCATAAATACGATCGGCTCGATGATTCCGGTCGTGAATTGATCGACTTGGTGATTGATCACGAGCTTGAGCGTACGCACGTAGCAGCGCCGATCTCCGGCATCACCCAGAAAGATCTTCTGCGCGGCGCAGAAAAAACCGCCCAGCCGGACGGCAAGGCGGCGAATCGCTGAATTGATCAGCGCGTCAGCATGGAGATTTTCGCGCCCGGGCGCGCATCCATATTGATGTATCGGATGCGCGTTCCGTCGCCGCTGGGCGGCGTGATGAATTCGAACACATCCGGATATTCCGGGTAATTGCCAAACACGACGCAGTATTTCCCGTCGTGAGAGAGCTTGCGGGCAAGTTGTTCGCGGGTGATCGGATTGAGCATAGCTTTGTTTGTCATTTCATACGTACCTCCGTGTGCTGTTATTTGTTAATGTTATGGTCGCACTTTTAACGGTGAAGAACAATAGCGCAGATAGGAAATGTGCGAAAAAACCTGTTTGCCACGCGAAAAATATTTTTCGCATTGATTTTGTATGCTAAAAAGCACTTATTTTTGATGGAAGAGGGCGAGAACGACGGAAAGCAAGTCTAAAATCACGGATTATTTGCGCAAGCTGAAGGACGCGCAAAGATGCACCTTGCAGGAAATCGCCGATGGCACGGAGATACCGCTCGGCACGGTCGGAAGGTATCTCTCCAACATCGACGATGATTCCGCGAATTTCGAGTATGTGTGCAAGATCGTCGAATACATGGGAGGCAGTCTCGACGAGCTGGCGGGGTTTGATAACAAGGCTGCTGCTCCTGCGCATCCGTCAATCGGTGATATACGCGCAGAGATTGATCACACTGCACGCGAAGCGATCCGCGAGGTCTATGAGTCAACCGCGCTGAAGAGTATCCACAATAACATGGTCTGGTGGCGCTGGTTCGCGCTGGCGGAAGCGGCGTTTATCCTCGGCATCCTGATCTGGGATATTTTCCACCCGACCGCCGGTTATATCCGGTATACCACTTCAATGATTCCGGATCTTTATGGGCTGATCAGGCACCTTCAGTTATAATCGACGACTTCCCCCGCTTCGGCGGGGTTTTTGATAGGAGGGCTATCATGATCTGTGCAATGTATCTGCGCAAATCGCGCGCCGATCTGACCGCGGAAGCGCGCGGCGAAGGCGAAACGCTTGCCCGGCATCGCGAGACGCTGATGCGCGTCGCCGTCCAGCAGAATCTGATTGTTACGGACGTATATGCGGAGGTTGTCTCCGGCGATACGATTGCGGAGCGTCCGGAGATGCAGCGCCTTTTGCGCGCGATTGAACGCGGCGATTACGACGCTGTGCTCTGCATGGATATTGACCGCCTCGGGCGCGGCGACGGCGGCGATCAGTCCATAATCCTCAAGGCGCTCAAGTATTCCGGCACGATCGTGATCACGCCGTACAAAAATTATGACACGCGGCGCGAGATGGACGAGGAATTTTTTGAGTACTCGCAATTTCTGGCGCGCGGCGAATACAAGCGCATCAAGCGCCGTATGTGGGCTGGGCGCGTCGCCGCGGCAAAGGAAGGCAAATGGTTGTCACCGAAGGCGCCGTTCGGTTACCGCCGCGTGCGGCTTGAGCATACAAAGGGCTGGACGCTTGTGCCGGACCCTGCCGAAGCTGACGCAGTGCGAAGTATGTTTGAATGGTATGGCTCCGGAGAGGTCGGAAAAAACATCATTGCAAACCGTATCAATGCAATGGGCTTTCGCACGCTTTCCGGCGTGTCGTTTACGTCCTCTACTATTGCAAATATCCTGAATAACCCTGTGTACCTCGGGAAAATACGCTGGTGCAATCGGCGTAAGCGCGTCGATATGGTCAATGGCGTGGAGGTGGTCACGCGTCCACGATCGGATGAGTGCATGATCATAGACGGGCTGCATCCAGCGCTCATTGATAATGTCGCGTGGGATGCAGTACAGGCTCGTTTGGCAACGCATCAGGATTCGCACGTCAAAAAGAGCGCGAATATCGTCAATCCGCTTGCAAGCATTATGGTTTGCGGCATTTGCGGGAAATCAATGTTGTTTACGCCAGAATATACGCGCAATGACATTGTCGCGACTTATCGTTGCAGGACTGCTGGATGCCCGACCTCTGGTATTAACGTCCAATGCGTATACGACGCGCTGTTGTACACGCTCAAATGCTGGTCCGCCTATACCAAAGAGGATGAACCGTCTGCGTCGAAGCCGCCGAAGAATCAATCGGCAATCGTCGCCGCCACTACGCAGCTTGCACAGCTCAATAAGCAGCTTACCCGGCTGCAAGATTTGCTCGAAACCGGCGTATACAGCGCCGAAACGTATCTGGCGCGCTCGAAAGTCCTGAACGATCGAATCAATGATACGATCTCCGAGATTGATCGGCTGAAACAGCTTCAGGCAACCGATGAGCGTGCGGCGATTATCCGCCTGAAGCCGAAGATCGATCACGTCCTTGATGTGTGGGATATCAGCACAGCGGAAGATCGGAATACACTTCTGCGTCAGGTTTTGCGCAAGGTCGTGTACCACAAAACGCACCGATGCTTCCGAAATGATAATCCAGCCGATTTTTTATCTTTGGACTTTTATCCGATGCTTGAATAATACAAAACAAAGGTATGATCAGTGTCTTGATGAATTACATCATTGATCATACCTTTATTATTTGCTCATTTCCAGCCGTCGATCAGCGCTTTTACTTCCGCCGTTTTCGCGATCTGGTCATTGTGGATTGCTTCCCACGCGGCGATCATGCCGTTGGTATACTCCGGATTGCGCTTGTAATCGTCGCTGGTCTTCGCGGTATCGATCAATTTTTTGATGATCGAATGACCATTGGTATTGAATCCGACGTGGGCTGCTGCCATTTCGCGATACCATGCAGCGGCTTCGGGGGAATCCGCTTTGAGTTCATAGGCGATGCGGATTTTCTCCCGGGCTTCGTCGAGGTTGCCGGCGAGTTCGTTAGATAGACGTTTGATCAGTTTCATTCGGTTTCGCCTCCCGCTTCAGAGTTTGGCAAGCAGCATATTCCATCGCTCCAATTAGACAATACCTTGCTTATAAACATTTCGCGGATATTTTCGTTTGCTTCTTGTGATTTGACGGTGTTGTAGATTGAGGCTGCTTTAGCAATCTCGTCAAACGTCATGTTTGAATAGTTGCGCTTGTTAAGTTCTGCAAGAACCTTGGTTTTGAAATCGTCCATTTTGCACCTCATTATGCGAGCTTTACGATGCTCGCGCAGACGTGGTTGATCGTTCCGGCGACGCCGCTGATACGCGCGGAAATGGTCGGCTGAATCGCACAGCAGGTGGCAACGCGGATAGTTGTCTCGACGTGCTGGGTGATGATGCCGTCGGCGGTGGTGGTATCGGTGGCGATTGCACAGGGCAAAGCGACGGAACCACTATAGAGCTGGAGAATCTGCACACCTGCAGCGCCGGGAGTGCTGGTTACATCATAGGAGACGCGGAAGAGACCGCCGTTGTTGATGCGGAAGCCGCCGGTCTGTGTGGTGATCGACACGCCGGTATCGGTGGCGAGATTGCCGAGGATATTGACCGTCGTTCCATCGGCGGTATAGGTCTGGGCAGCGTTGTTGTACGCCATCTGGGCGCTTTTCTGGTGGGCATTTTTGCAGTTGCAAGACATAATTTTTACTCCTTTCATCAAAGTGCCCGCCCGGCGCTAGGCTCGGACGGGCACTGGCGCTGTTATAGCGTGGGCAGCTGATTACATGGTGTAACCGGCTTGGCATCCGCAGCACTGCGTATTCTGAGCATATGGGTTGTAACCGGTCTGATACGGGCTACACGTCAGATACGCAGGCACGGGCGTTTTGTTGATTGCGGACAGGAGGGTGTTGGTCTGCGACAGATTGCCGAGCTGCAACTGGGCAGCCTGCAGATTGTCACGCAGCTCCTGCATGGTATTCGCGTTGATCAGCGCACGGGTTGCTTCGCCTTCCGCGTGGATGGCGGTTTTCAGGTCGCAGCAGCACTCGGACTGCTGTGCCTGCGCCTGCTGAAAGCCGAGCTGAGTTGCAAACCGCGATTCGAGGATTTCTTTCTGCGTGCCGCAGAAGCCCTGCTGATTCGTGAATCGGTTTTCCATGATCGACTTGTCGAGATTCGCGGCGGCAAGCTGATTGGCGTATCGATTTTCAAGTACGTCGCGCTGCACGCCGAACTGGTCGCGCATAATCGCATTCTGGTTGCGGAGGATTTCGGCGGTATTAAATCCGTCTGCCATTTCGCCGCGGGTCAGCGCGCCCTGCAAGCCAGAGTTATTACCCCAGCCGCCGAAGCCGTTGCCCATGAAAATCGCGAAGATCAGGATAATCCAGATGAACCAGCCGCCATTACCGAACATACCGTCGTTGCAATAGTTGCGGTCGGTGGTATTCTGACCGGCGAGGAAGGCACTCATTTCATTGTCCATAATTTTGCCCCTTTACATCTATTTTTTCTCGTCCCCCGATCGCTGAGACGAAACTTTAATTTTGTGGGAGATTTACGCCGCACTGTCGCGCGACGTCCTGCGGGTTGATTCCGCGAGATTTACAGAGGTTATAAAATGTCTCTTGGAGCTGCGCGGGCGATTTGCCCTGAATCATCTGCATTGCGGGCGCGGCTTGCGGATTCTGGCTGGCGAACATCTGCGCGAGCTGCATAGGGTTCCCGCCGCCCTGCATCATTTGCATCAAGCTCATGAGATTCATCATTTCGATTCACCTCCCGGCGCAGTGGCGGCTCCGATCAACTGATAGAGTTCGCCGATCTTCGATTCGAGCTCTTCGCGTGTGACATAGTTCGGCGTTTCCGGTTTTTGTTCTTCTGCGCGCCGAAATCGCTGGAAAATCACGGAGCCGTTTGCCATGGAGAGCTGCTTGGAATAAATCTCCTGCCCATTTGCGTTGATGAAATAGACCGGCGAGCCGTCCATTGGAAACTGGGCATTTCTGGCGGTCAGTTCGTCTGGAACGTTAGTGATCGTCGGTGCGGGTTGCTGAATCTGTGGAATCTGCATCTGCGAGACGCTGTAATTGGTGTTGAAATAGCCGGGAACTGGCGGCTGCTGATATGGAAATCCGTATGCCATGCGTGATCGCCTCTCTTTCTGGCAATATTTTCGCATGGATGCGGATTTTTCGGGGGATAAAAGGGGATTCAACGGGCAAAAACGGGCAAAAAAATAGCCCCGCCGAAGCGGGGTATCATTTTCCCATTTTTGTCAACCTTTTTTGTGGATTTTTTTGCAGCAAATCTGCAATAGAGCAGGACAAGGCTTTGGATAGTTTGCTCAACGATCGCATCGTTGGGGTAGACCTACCAGTTTCCCAATCGCTGATAGATTGCTGCTGGCGACCTAGCATTTCGGCAAGCTGCACTTGTGTTAGCCCTAACTCCAACCTTCTTTTGGTAATCGGATTATTGTTTCCCATTTTCCCTCCTATTCTACGAGATCGTCAATGGTACAATCCAAAACTGTCGCTATTTTTAGCATCGTTTCGATGTGTGGCACGAATACACCGTTTTCCCATCGGCTGACATCTTTAGCGTAACAGCCTACCTTTTCGGCAAGCTGTTGCTGAGTAATTCCAAGTTCCATGCGTCGTTTTGCAATAGGGCTATTGTTGGTTCTACGCGGAACTTTGCGTTTTGCTGTTTCCTTCATTCCTGCTACCTCATTTGTACTTTTCGGGGTGGCGATAATAATCTACCGCGCCATAGATTCTATCTGCAAGGGTTTGTTCTGTGGTACGCGTGTACGTGCCGCAATTCAAGATATGCGGATTGTGGTACACCAGTCTGCTGCCCTCGTCGATAAAATCGCTAGCCCAAACCTCACCAGTATCCATATCATAAGATACCTGACAATATCCACCGGAATTTCGCGGCCACGAATTGATGCATTCAACAGCTTTTTCCAGACCATGCATTACCAGTCCATGAGTATCCGTCATAATTCTTCCCTCCTATATATTAGTCCCACATATGTTCATCGCAATAATCGTGCCATTCCTTTTTCATGGCGGCGATTGCAGCGGCATAATCCTCGCCGTTAATGATCTTTTCGAGTGCCTTTTCGCCTGCGTCCACTTTTACATAATGGTCGGCATGGCTAAATTCTTTAGCGGTTAGATAGGCGGCTGCACGAGGATACTTTTCCAGCAATTCCCCGACGTTCGAGGTTGGACGTTTCGGAGGACGAGCGCCGTCATTATGCTCGTTATCCATCATTTTCTCGAACTCGGAATCATAGCGTTCCCAATCCACGATTGCAGTTTGAATCTCGTTCAAACCTTCAATCGCGTTGATCTTTGCTTTCCTTTCGACGGCTGCGGTGCGCTCTGCATCACGCTTTGCGATCAAACCCGCTTTGATCTCGGCAATTTCCGCCTTCCACATTCCGTTGACAATTTCGTTGTAAAAACGCTTGCCTTTGAGGGTCTTCGCAGTAATCTGCATTTTTCCCTCGTTCGGTCCATAAAGAACCAGAGAGAAATTCATGTTCTCTATGAGTTCCGAAATTTTATCGTTCATCGTCTTTTCCTCCATCTTATTTAGGTTTTTGTCCATCTAACTATATATATTATACAGTAATAATGGTAATTAGTCAATACTCTAGCGCACTTTTTTTCAAAAAAAAATAAGCCCGGGGCGAAATGCCCCAGGCTAGCTTAAAGGTTGGATACGCGCTCAAGCTCCGGCAGAATATCGCGCTTGATGCGCTTTCCGACGGCGCTGCGGTCCATGCTGATTTCTCGCAGCACGGCGATGTCGACGATCTTTTCCCCGCGCAGGTATTCGCGCGCGATAATCTTGTTCTCGCGGCTCAGGCGGGCGCGATCGATGAGACGATCAACGCCATCCGCATCAAGCGCGGGAAACGGCAGGATTCGGGCGCTCATTGTCGCCACCTCCTTATTCTTCAGGAGGGTTGGTTTCTTCCGGCTTCTTTGTGTGGAGCGCTTCAAGGTTTTCTTTGATTGTTGCTTCAATTTCTACGCGATCGGCGCTGTAGCCCTTGGATTCGAGCTGCGTGCATACCCACTCGAGTTTCTTCGCGCCTTCGCCCGCATCATAAATCTGCTCGGCGGCGAATACGAGGGTCTTGATCGTTGCGCGGAGCATGGTCTGCTGCTCGAGCGTTGTCCGCGCCTTAATCCACGGGATGAGCTTGTAGGTAATGAGGGACGCCAGCAGCGCGATGAGCGCCTGAATGATCGGGGTAAGATTGATATTCATGAGGTTTTCTCCTTTCTGAGGGCGTTATGCGCCCTTGATCACATAGCCGACTGCCACGCCGATGGCGGCGAGGACGATGTACTTGACGATCTCATAGGTGATCTTCTTCCATTTGTCGCCGGGTGCGGCTTCAATTTTTTCGACGCGCCCACCTACGGCTGAGAGCGTCGTTTCGATTCGCGCGAGCGATTTGCCCATGTTTTCGATCGCGTCCCCTTGCTTTTGCAGGGTTACGAGGATGCCGTTCTGGGTTTTGACCGTCGCGTCCAGCTCCTTCAGGCGACGGCGAAACGATTCGTGCTCCGTTTCGTTCGACGCTGCGTCCTGCAAGAGCTTCTCAATTTTGTCATGGTAGCGATCGCAAAAGGCATTGACTTCGGGCATTTGCTTAGCCCTCCTTGATGTATTTTCCGTTGATCCAGTAGAGCTCCCCGCCAACGGTAACGGGCTTATAATCGCCGACTGCGGGCACAAGCAGCGTATCGCCCTTATGGACGGTATGCGCCTTACTTCCTCCGCAATCAGGCGGGGCGGTCCAGAGCCAGACGCTTCCGCCGGTGACAGTATAGCCGTCGTCGGGCTGATCTGCCGGTTCATCCGGCTCGGGTGGATTATCCAGCAGCTTCAGCAGTTTTTTGACGAGCGCGCGGGTATCCTGCCCATAGACGCCGTCGGCGGTCAGGCGGTTGTTCTCCTGCAACATTTTGACTGCTGCCTCGGTCGCGCCGCCGAAATCTCCGTCCGCGCCGTATTTGCCCAGATCGTAACCCAGTCGAATAAGCGCCTCTTGCATCACGGTTACGTCAGTGCCGCTCATGCCGCGCTTAAGGTCGCGGACGATCGGCTCAACCGATGCGCCGTCATAGTCAAAATACTGCGTCATCCAACCCCAGTGGTCGGGTTTGCGGGCTTCGAGCCGAGTGCGGACCACGCCGTACATCACGCCTCTTGCCTCGACGATATACCAGTCTCCGGCGGGCTTGCTCGGGTCTACCGGCTCGACGAGATACGCGACGTGGTGGATGTAGGACTTGCTATCCTGCCAAAATACGGCAGCGCCGGGGACGCGGTATTCCGCCGGAATTATGCCCTTGCCCTTGGGATTGCACCAGTTTGCGTAATTGTCGCGTGCTTTGACGTTGACCTTGCCATACTCGCCGGAATCGGTCACATAGCCGTCTGCCAGACCTTGGCAGTCCCAGACGCGCTCGCAATGCTTCCACCAGTAGAGTGCCTGCTGATACTGCTTCTCGGTGTATTTCGTCCGGTCGGTATACTGCGAGATTCTCCAATTGCTCAGTTTCCAAGCCTTCGGGTTTTCGCCAATCGCGCCCATGATATAGCCGTCTTTTGCCTTCCAGCGCTCGATCAAAAATGCGGCGAAGGCGGTGTTGCTCAGTTTGCCCATGTGTTATCACCTCTCTTGGATGTGTCCCGAGTTACAGTTTGCCATTATCCCACCCCCAGCGCGGCGCGGATGGCTTCAAGGTCGTCCATGGTCAGAGCGGGATAGTCCGCCGCGATGTCCTCAAATGATTCGCCGTTGCCGATGCGGATGCGGAACGCCCGCACCATGATCCGCAGCTTCAGATTGTTCAAGGTCTTCACGTTATTCCCCTCCAATTAAATCTGCCATCATCAGGATAATATCGTTCGTCGTGCTTTCCAGCACGTCCAACCGATCTTCGGGCGTGGGTACAGGTTTCGGCATTTGCGTCTGCATGGCTTCCAGCTCGGCGATTTCCTCCGCGGTCATATCGCGGGACAGTCCATTGATGTTGATTTTAGGCATTTACACGCACCCCCAAAACGTCAATCTTTGTCCCAGCCGGGACTTGAGATGTGCCAGCCCCGGTATTGCCATACACGCGAATGCGATTTATATGCGGAACAACAAAAACGCTGTTTTTCATAAATGAATCTGCGGACAAGCCATGAATTTCGCGACCCAAATACATATTTTTTGGCAAGTAAGACAGCGCATTCCAATATCCGTTTTCAGTAAAACAGCAAAACGCAGAGTATTTATTTTGTGCTGTATAACCCATGAAATCATACGCGCAAATACTTAACCGACCGTCGGTTTTAGCACCTTCGCACAATGAATAAATCGACCCGTTATTGCTTCCACCATATTCAATAAATATTATCGCACTGTTAAGCGTAAAGTTGTTCCCGTCATTGTCCAAAGAGATAACGACTTGATTAACGTCTTCCGCGATTGTTACTGATTTTATAATCTCATATGGCTTATCAATCCCCATCCTCTCCCGTGCCGCCTTTTGTTCGGTGTCCGTCCACGCTGCACCTTTTCCGTCGCACATAGCGGCTTTGACGGCGTAGTCCATGTGTGCGGGCACTAGCGGTCTGTAAGAGGTCTGGCGTGCAGTAATATCAGCTTCAGATGCGGCAAACACACATGGTCTATTATCATTGTCAAGCTGGATTCCAGATGTGCCATTGGCAAACGGAGCTTTAATAACACTCTCTTTTGCCTCGCTCGCTATCGGCACATTCGCCACCCCATCTGCCAGCACACTGTTCCCGGCTACCTGCACATCCTTCACAGGCGCATACCCCAGCGCAGTTTGGATGTTCTCAGCGGTCACAGATGCGTCGCTTCCCGGATCACCCTTTTCTCCTTGATCTCCCTTTGGGCCTTGTACTCCCGGATCGCCTTTTTCGCCCTTTTCTCCTTGATCTCCCTTTGGGCCTTGTACTCCAGGAGCTCCGTTAAACTTGCCCGCATCCGCGTCGTCCCGCACGCTCTTGGCGAGCTGCTCCGCAGATTTTACAGATTCAAGGATACTCTCGTAGATTGACGGCGTGGGTTCAGGCGGTTCGACACCTTCGGTAATTGCGCCATGTTCGAGCTCATAGCACAGTACATTAGTCGTTCGCGTGACATTATCTTTAACTCCCATCACGCCGACGTAAAACACGCCCTGTGCTCTCAAGACCTCCGACGGGACGGTGCAACTGTTGTCGACAATTTTTTTGTGGAATACCTCACGTCTAGATCGGTAAAACACTGCCACCATATCGAATCCATCCCACAATTCGTCAAACTCGAATTCGATGACGTCTTCATTCACACCGCCGGACGCGACCATTGGTTTAAGAGTAAATTCGAGCGTTTGGTCTGTGATTTTGGCTTTGATCAACGTTGTTCCCATTTTTCCACCTCCCATTATTGTTTTGTGTATTCGATTACAATTACGATGTCCTTATTCTCCGTCCACGACGCGCCGAAGCCCATGCTTACATCTGCGCCCGCCACAAATACAAGCACGCTCCACGACAAATTGCCTGAATAGGACGTGGGGACTGGTCGCCAGCCGCCATCGCCCGGATATTTGACGAATGCGCTAAGGCTGATCGGCGTATCGACTGCGCTCGGCAGTGTGGCAACCACACCAATTGCGTTTACAAGGCTGCTTGTGGTTTTGACGCACGCGCGGTAAATCGGCTTTCCATCCAGCCAGACGTTTCCGGTATTTACCTCTTCGGCGGAATACTTTTTGTAGCCGCCCGCAAAATCCACAAATTTGTAGAATCGATAACCGGCGTCTTCTGTGCTCAAAGGTGCATCACCGCCGAAGCCCATCTTGCCGGTTGCCTCGTCGATGTCCCAGAGCTGCTCCTTGGTGGGCATCTCGTCCTGCGCGGTAGAGCTTGCGTAGAGGTCTGTAACGACCGCTTGAAACGCATAACCGCTCATATCGTCAAATGTATCGACGGTCGTGCTATCTTTTTGCAGCAGTCCTGTAAACGTCCCGGAGACGCTTGAACCGGTCACAGTATCGCAGGTCGTCCAATCGTCGGTCGTACCGATCTTTTTGTATTGCACTGCGAATGAGAGCGTGTTTTTTTCGGCGTTAGAGACGATCAGGCTTGAGACGCTCGCCTGCAGCGTGACATATGCGCAGGTTCCATCGATTGCCAGAGAGCCGTCCGAATTTGCGCGAGAAATGCTGAACGCCTGAATCTTGGGCGCGCTCCATGCAATGACGGGCACGCTGCCGGTATAGGTGCTGGTGATTCCGCGCGTATCCGTTGCAATCGCCGTAAACGGTACGTTGCCGGACGTAGTAAAGTACGGGTGGATGATGTCCGTATAGCCCTGCACGGGCGGCGAGAGCTGCGTATAGGTCGTTCCCTCGACGGTAATCTCCAGCTTCGCGTTTTGGGCGCCGTACTTGGGCTGTATATAACCGCCGAACTGCTTACCGGTCTTGAGCTGGATATACGCCGCGAGCTGCGCACTCGTGAGAATATCGCTGCTCCAAACGCGCTTATCGAAAGGCAAGCCGATATTGGGTGCGGCATCGTCCGGCAGTGTCAGCGTAACATTTGTTGAAATCACGCCGTAGGTCGTCCCATCCTTGGATGTGGTCGCCTCGATAGTTAATACGCCGGTCAGATCGTTGGGGAAATTGTTGCCCGCTGAAGTAGCTACTGTGTAGCTGTCCGTTGTCCCTGTTTCGATGTCAACGGTTTTCAGCACTGTTTCGCCGATCTTATAGGTCAGAGATGTGGTACTGTCCGCGATAATTCGATTGATCGTCACCGTGATCGTTTCGCCGAGATTCATCGTCGCCTTGTCGGTCGTGGGGATATTGCCCAGCAGCTCATATTCCACGTCGATTGTCCAGCTTGTGAGGGTGGTATCAACGCTGATCGACTTGCTCTTATCCGGCTGAATTACGCCTAGATAGACGGCTTCGCCCGCCGCGAACTGCTGCTGTATCCAGCTTGCAAACAGGCTGTTGCCTGCAAACTCGCGCGCAATCTGCGCATAGGCGTAACCGCTGCCCGCGTAACCGTCGATCGCCGTGAAGGTCTGATCGAGCACTGCCTCATTGTCGAGCATCGCCCAGTCAGACACGCCGCTATCTGCGGATTGGCGAAAACCGATGCGCAGACGCTTGACCGCTGAATTGGAGTTGCGGACATAGCCATGGACTGTTACCTTGGTGATATTGACTCCCGCCCCTGCGAGCGTTGAATTGTTGTCATAGGTGTATAGCAGCTGGCGGGGATAGTAGGAGCTATTGGTGGTCAGGTAGTTATAGAGGACCGTCCAGCCCGCAGGAGAGCTGCAGGCAGACGGGGTAAGGGTTACTGTTGCCATTGCTTACCTCCCATATTTCAGCAGCCGGACGTGTTTATCTGTCCCCGGCTTCCACGCCAGCCCGCCGATGATCATTGCATCGGTGATCTGCACGCGCGGCGCGGTCAACTTCGTTTCCGCGCACTCGATGATCGGCGTTCCGTTTTCCGAGATTACCCAGCCGGAGTTCGTGATCGTGTTGCGGTACGGCGATTCGCTCGTGTAAATGCCGATCTCCGCGCCCTCGATATGCACGCCGGATTCCAGCGTTTTCACGCGTCCGTCAAGCCCGGGAATGGTCTCCGTCTGGATTACGGATAGCCCGTTCTTGGTCACTTCGAGCTGCGTTTGGATTTCAGCCGCCGTTTCCGTTGCCGCGTCTGCCGTTTCCTGCGCCGCTTCCGCTGCTGTTTGGGCGCTGTTTGCCGCGTCCTGCGCAACCTCTGCAAGCCCGAGCGAGGTTTCCGCTGCATCTGCCGCCGCATCCACATCATCGCGCACGCCCTGCACGGTCAGTTTGATCGATTCATTTGCTGAGAGATCGAGGCTGTTTCCGAGCGCGGTAATCGCTGTGGTATACAGGATTGGGA
>ERZ1034984.559-NODE-559-length-41005-cov-17.208010_pt1 | contig 41005 bp, 53 predicted proteins | sample MGYA00520589_ERZ1034984 | MGnify/ENA primary metagenome ERZ1034984 (study PRJEB33766, sample SAMN09781790) | gut metagenome | biome: gut microbiome | host: Homo sapiens | place: Madagascar | study: EMG produced TPA metagenomics assembly of the PRJNA485056 data... | reverse complement strand
CCACTTGAGCCTATTTGTGCCGAGTTGCCACTTGAGCCTATCTGTGCCGAGTTGCTTTTACTTGATATTTTTCCATTGTCATCCTCACTGAGCTTTTTTGTATCTGTTTTCGTGCTCTTTTCGAACTCGAAATCGACGCTTGCTTGAACGAGTGCCGAAAAACTGAGTTTGGCTCCTACTTTTAGCTTCTTAGTGCAGTATTTCTGCCCATCGTTAGTTATGCATTCGTCTAACGCTTCAACCTCGGCAAATTCGGTCATTTCTCCGTTCTCGTCAACAAGAGGGTAGTAGTCAAGGACGGCGAGGGGGTCTTTACAAAAGTGCATTCCCTTTTTGCACACTTCCGCTGAGTCCTCTTCATATACTGTATTCTCCGCATACTGCTTTACGTGCTGCCTGTTCGGAGCGCAAATCATACCTTTGCGAAAAGCCTTGTATCCTTTCATTTTTGTACCTCCTTTAACGTCTTCCAATGATACGGAGTGCCGTATTCTCTCAAATGCCACTCCTCAAATTCCTTACGATGCCTCGGGTCTTCATAGTACCTATGAACCGTTCTGTAAAGAATGCGAGCTAAGCGGTTCAACTTTTCTTTTTGCATATTTTTTTCCATAGGCTACTATGCTTCTTGTCTACTGCACATAAGAAGTCATCATAAGCGGTTATTATTCTGTCGCTCTCCACAAGAATCTCGTCAACCTTGGGGCCAGAGCGTGTACCCGCTAAGATAGAGCACAGCTCACTTTTATCGGTCGTTAAGCCCGCATTCTGTAGCTGCTGTATCAGCCATACCTGAGTAAGGCAATGAGCGGTGAGGCGGTCTTTAACGTGAACGCGTAAGCGTTCCCTTTCTTCTTCGGGTAGCTCGTAATGAGAGATAGGTGCAGCCCAATAATGCCGCTTATAGTCAGTAGGTTTTGAAGTCATATAATCCCTCCCTTCGTGTCAATTTAAAACAAAAGTTACAAATTTGTAAAAACACTTGATTTTAGAGCGCTCCAATGCTACAATTGAAATGCGATTGACAACATAGCATTGGAGAAAGGGGAGGCTTTACGGTCTCCTCCGGTATTCGTGTGCCTTGTCGTTGTTACTTTTGTTGTTTTTATTATATCTAAGTAAACTAAGAATGTCAAGCATAAAATCAAAGAAAACTTAGATTTTTGTGTTATGATTCACGGAGGTTAGGGAAAATGACTTTTTATGAACGTTTTGAGGCGCTGTGCAATGCGAGAGGGTTACGTCCACAATCCGATGAGATTATTAATGTCACTGGCGTATCTTCTCCTGCTATTACAGGGTGGAAAAAAGGGTCAGCTCCCAAGGCGGATGTTTTAATCCGTCTTTCTAAATATTTCAGTGTGTCTGTTGATTATCTTCTCGGAAACGAAGAAAGAAGCGCTACCGCCGATCTCGGTAGTGACCTCACAGAGCAAGAAAAAACCCTTCTCGCTGTCTACAGAGCTTCAAGTGAAGAGGTTAAGTTAAGGATTATTCAAGCTGTTATGAACATCAAGGACGAGTCCGAGAAAACTCACAGAGTGTATCGTGCTGCAAGGTCGTCCGATAACGCAGAGCCGGCAATAGTAACACGTTCACAAGAGGATATAGACAGATTACGAAATGCAAAAGCAGTAACGCGTGACGAAGATTTATGATGAAGGGAATATCACACCTGCTCGTGGTTAAACTACGACAGGGTGATAATGTTGTCTTTTTATGGACGTTACAAGGATATAAGAAACGCGACGTGGCAAGTGTTAATTGATTTCAATATCACAAGCATTCCTGTGAGCGTTACGGCTATAGCGCGAGCGGCTGATATTTTGGTAGTCAAAAATTCAGAGGTAAACGAACTGAAAAGTAATGAAGTAGGAGTCAGTATCAGTAATCGGGGCGAGTGGTATATTGTATATGATGATTCAATGGCACGGGGATGTATACGGTTTACGATAGCCCACGAATTAGGGCATATATTCTTAGGACACGTTCTAACCATAGGGTATCACGCGAGAACGGTTAATGCGAGCAAACCCGGGGTTGAACGGGAAGCAGATATTTTTGCGAGTAGGCTGTTAATGCCTGCCTGCGTCATATGGGGTTTAAATATACACACCGCGAAAGACATACAAGATGTATTTGATGTAAGTTACGCATCCGCCAAAATACGTGCTGAACGAATGCAAATATTGTACGAAAGAAATAGATTTTTGACGAGCCCGTTGGAAAAACGGGTATATGATAGGTTTGAACCGTATATACAAGCAAACAGGAGGGTTTGAGGTAATGAATGTTGTTCTATATATGAGATACAGTAGCGATAGACAAACGGAGCAGTCTATAGAAGGCCAAAAGAGGGTCTGTATGGACTTCTGCGAGCGACAAGGATATAACGTAGTTGGAGAATATATAGACCGCGCAACGTCTGCCTATAAGGAAACAGCGAAGCGTACTAACTTCTGCCGAATGATACGAGACAGCAGTAACGGGTTATGGCAGGGGGTTGTTGTCTATAAGCTTGATAGATTCGCCCGCAATCGCTATGACTCCGCTACCTATAAAGTGCGCCTGAAAAAGAACGGGGTCAAGGTTATATCCGCAACAGAAAACATATCCGACAGCCCTGAGGGCGTTATACTTGAGTCAGTCCTTGAGGGAATGGCCGAGTTCTATTCTAAGGAGCTCTCGCAAAAAGTGAGCCGAGGTCTGAATGAGTCGGCACATAAGTGCAACAGCACCGGCGGCGCAATCCCCTTGGGGTACAAAACGGTCAACAAAAAGCTTACTGTTGACGAGCTCAACGCGCAAATAGTCAAAGAGGCGTTTGACTTATATGCAGGAGGGGCAACTATCTCCGAGATATGCGAAAAATTCAACAGTCAAGGTTATCGCACCAAAAAGGGAACTGAGTTCAATAAAAACTCGTTTAAAACTATGCTTAGAAACGAGAAGTATATAGGGACATATACATATAAGGATATTCGTATAGAGGGGGGTATTCCCGCTATTATAGATAAAGAAACATTCGAGACTGTACAAAAAAGGCTCTCTGCGAACGCACAAGCTCCTGCACGTGGTAAGGCAAGAGTAAATTACCTATTGTCCCAAAAGCTGTTCTGTGGGCATTGTGGGGCTAATATGATAGGCGATAGCGGAAGAAGTAAAACAGGGGAGACCTATAATTACTACTCGTGCAGCACTCGTAAGCGTTTTCATTCGTGCAAGAAAAGAACAATACGCAAAGACCTTATAGAGCGTATAGTAGCTGAGAACGCTATGCGGTTAATCACCCCTGAAATGATAAACACTATCGCAGATATGGCTATCAAGTGTAATAGAGAGGATATAGAGAGTGACGCTATAATCCCGGCTTTGACGGCTGACCTAAAAGAAATAAATACAAGTATCAATAATCTGCTTAAAATGGTAGAGCGCGGCGTTGAATCGGAGACTCTCGACTCAAGGCTCCAAGAATTGGAAAAAAGAAAAAAGGACACCGAGTCAAGACTCGATGCCGCTAAGAGTGAATATCTTACATTGGATAAGACTGTCATTGTGGGTTGGTTATCTCAGTTTTTGGCCGGTGACATAGAAGATGAGGACTTTCGCAGACATTTGATTGATACGCTAATCAATTCTGTCACGGTATGGGACGAGCCTGACGGAGGATATAAGATAACAACCGTTTATAACCTAAAAGGGAACACTCAAACATATAGGGTTAATGCCGACGGTAGTTCGGATATGAAACGTAATTCTCCACCAAAGGAGTATAATCCGAACTCTTTGTTCTTTTTTAAGAGCTTGTTTGGATATACAACAAAGTACCGAGTAGAGTAATCTACCCGGTACTTTGTTTTTTTTTGTTTTTTATTTTAGGCTTTTATCTCACAGAAGTTCAGGCATATAAATTCTTTTGCGTCTTTGATTTTACCCCACTTCGCGCCGGGGCGTGAATATGTTTTTTCAATTTCCAATTCTGCCCCAGCTTCAGCTGTTCTTACGATAGGGGAGCTATACGTGGGTCGAACACGTACATTTACATTTTCTGTAGTTACATATATTGTGCTTGTTTTTTCTGCCATACTATTAACCCCTTACACTCTCTTAAGATACTTTCCGGCGCACATCCAGTTGCCGCTTTCTAATTGACACCAGTTACCTTGGCGAGCCACGACATAGAATATCTCGCCTCTCGAGAACTGCCCAACTCGGCGATACCTTACAGACGGCCCTTTTCTGACATATAACATCTTACAAGTCATAGTGTAAGCTGTGCCTCTGTGTGACGGAGCAGGTGAAGCAGTAGACGCATTGTTCACATAAGTACCCTTGGCGTTCTGAACGCCGCAAAACTCGGCAGGATTGATACGGGTAACAGTGCCCTGACCTGTGCGAACCTCGTAATGAGTGTGTGCACCGAAGCTGTTGCCGGTGTTGCCCATTATGCCGACAACATCACCGGCAGATACCCTCTGACCCTTACGCATAGAGATAGACGCAAGATGTGCGTAAAAGTGTCGCTTACCGGCTGAATCGGTTATAACAATAAGGTTGCCATAGCTCTGTGTACCTGTTTTGGTCTTGCCGTCCCAGACAGACACCATTGATACGGTGCCGCCCTCTACCGCGTGGACGGTTCTATCATCGTCTCCGACAATGTCTATACCGCCGTGTCCCTTTTTGGTGTTCACATTATATGTGTAAGGTTGAGTTACGCGGTTACGACCGGAAAAAAGCATTCCTGCCACATATCCGCCCGTTTCTTCGTTCTGTCTTACATCGTCTTTCGTTCCATATGTGAGAGCTCTTGCGCTATCGTTCAAGCCCTCAGTTGTCGGGTCGATGAGTATTCCGAGTGCGGATAAGAAGTTGACGACGAGCATTAAGACACCCGTCAATGTGTCCTCGCTCACCTTAGGTACGACATCGAACATACCGAGTATCTGATACACGGTTGCTAAGAGGAGTGTTGCCAATGATACAACGAACGTCTTGTTTTTAAATCTCTGCTTTAAATTGATTTTCATAATTTTAGTCTCCTTTGTGATATTTTTCTAAATCGTCTATACGATGATTTATGACTTTTATGTCGCGCTCGATTACGGGTATGCGCTGCGCAAAGTTGTTGTGCATTCTTACTTCGCGTGTGAGCTCTTCTAACTTCGTGTCCGTCACAGCCTGATTACGCTCAAGCTGCGCGGTCATTCTGCGTGATGTGCTTATAGACGTTATAATCACGCCTAAGAGGGCAAGCCCACCCGATATAAGCGCGACGGCTACCGCATCACTCATTTGCTCCCTCGCTTTCATCTGCAAGAACGGACTTAGCCGCCGACCGCACCTGTGCGAGTGATGTCGCCGTGCTTAAACCCTCGGCAAGAGACGTTAAACCGTCCTTGTTTACTGTTTCTTCCTGCTCTGTGACCGCCATTACAGCGGCTTCTTCCTCGGTCATATCTCTGTATATGCCGTTGTCATACATACGCATAATTCAGTCCTCCTCAATAATCAATGCCGAGAAGTATAAAACGACTTCCCGATTTCATTTTTATAGTACTGTCGTGGACGCCGAATTTAATCTCACTCATCGGATGCGGATAATTTGGGTGCCTTTTCTGTAACGAGATGTCAGAATTTACAGCAACATTATTTCCACTTAAGCCTTGAGCAAGTCCATTAGTGAATTGTTGAAGCAATGTAGCCGAATATGTGCTTTTAATTCCGCTGTTTTTTTCCGTTCGCAAGAAATTTTCGGCTTCGAGCCAAAAAGCGCACTCGTGGTCTTCAGCAAGTGTGTAACCCCTATATGCAAGGTAGTGATATCCACCGTTGGTGCGTAGTGACAACGCTTTATTGCTTAAGGCCGCGTTAAATTTTCCGATAAACAAGAAAAACATTTTCCGCAAATCGAACGCATTGCCGTTGCTATCTTGCGATACTGAATAAATATCAATATCTTCAGTTATAGTCACATCGCTTATAACTCTGTACTTAGCCAAGCCGTCTGCATAAGCTTTAACTACCCTGTTCTGCACCGGGTTTTCGCTTGTGTCTGACATTTCGCTGTCAACGGTCATTTTAATGTCGCTGATTTGGGCTTTTTTCGTAATCCCGAACTGCACTATCGGGAAAGTTTCTTCTCCCGTTAATGGGGTAGCACTATTAGGGAGCTCCGAAATCTTAGCCATTTTTATCGTCTCCTTTTAATTTTTTTATTTCTCTCTTTAAATTTGCGACTTCGTCCGACAGTTCTTGCACGGCTTTAGCGCAGAGTGAAATATAAGAGTATAAGTTAATAGACTTCCCATCAGCACCTAATATCTCGTTCGGTGCTTCGTCAGCCATAATACCCAACGGAATGTGAGTGTCATTATCTTTCATCGAGTAGGTATAGAAGTGTAATTGGCTAATCTTGGCAATAGCACTTATCTCATCAACGGAACGTATATCTCTCTTTTTGTCTCGGTCTGATGTGGTCTGCCACGCCGCAGCCGTGCAAGTTCCACCTATTATAAGGTTGCCCGAGATATAGCCGCCATCTGCGGTAATCTGCTTAGCGTTAATAATCGGAGCTTCATCTTCCCCGGCGCAGAACTGATGCCATATGCCCCACGTATAAACCCCGCCGTCATAAGAAGCACTGCGCATAAACACGCGCCCTGTGTTCGTAATCTGTGGAAAATACGTTTGCACCAACCATTTTGTGTGGCCTATTTCCTCTACTCGGATAATCCCTGCTGTATTATATTTAGTGCCGTCATTCAGCTCCGGTAAGTTAGCGATACTGCCCGCAACAACGTTGCTCTCCATATGATAATAACCGGGCACGATGAGTTCGTTGGCATTTTCTCCGTATGTGAGAATAGTGGGTGCAGTCATTATGGGGTTACCTTTGGTGCTGCCATCTCCAAAAACAAACCCGTTAGGGGCTTCAAACGTGATTGGACGATATTTATCAGCGTCGGGATGAGCGTTGTAGCTCCCCGACGAATTATCTACCGAGCTGTTAATGCCTATGTACCCAAGGTTCGTTACGCTTCCATTTTCATCAAAACTCTCGAACGTTGCACCTAATACACTACCTCTCTGTCCGCTATCGCTGAATTGGATAGGGTTAAGAGACATCCTCAACGCTACATCCGTTCTCCCTGTCTCTTCATCGGGTGTAGGGTTGTACTTTTCAACGGTCACGCCGCCATTGTGTTGGAGTATCTGATTACCATCCGTATATAGTACATCTCGCTTACCGCTGTCAGTTACTTTGATTTTACCGTCGGATACATTAAGACCTTTACTGTCTATCAATACGCCGTTACGCGAGACCTCAGAGGGAGCACACGTCCAATTGTTAAGCGTTAACCCCTCCTCTAAAAGTATGCCGTCCAAATCGAAATAGGCTATACTGTCGTCAGTAGAGGTAATACTGTCACAATGTGCGGCTATTAACAGATTACAGTAAGCCGTGCTATTCGGAGGGGTAGTTGTGGTGTGTACTCTCTGCCACAAAGTGTTATTGCTATCCGTATAAGTCACGGGGTATAAAGACGTGCTCAGCACCTGTTTCTGCTCGTTGAGCCATTGCAGTTTAACAAGTATTTGTCCTGTAGCTGTGGCTGAGGACGATATAGTACCCGTTTTGTGAGTCTTGATACGATAATAAAACGATAGACAATGTGTAGTAACGTTAATTGGAAAAGGACTACGGGTTGAATATCCGAACGCGTTATCACTCACAGCACTTAACTCACTCTTTTTGCCTATAAAGGTATCAATGTGGGCTTTGCCGTTGTCAAACCCAGCACCCTCGCGAGGGGCTTCTCCCGAATGTCCGTCTACTCCGGCGAACGGGACAGGGTCATAATTATCACCTAATCCACACTTAGCAAAGTTCCAATATGCGTTATGCTCATAGTCTACTGCTTCTCCCGACTCGTTAAGAGTAGCATCGTAGTACAACGCGTTAGCCTCAAAAGACGAGTCTAATACAAGGTTAGTTCCGCGTTCCGGCTGACCTATAGACATCTTGTCTGTAGTAATACTCTCCGCTCTTATCCACTCAGCTTGAATACCTATTGTATCTAACAGAGAGAATAGAGCGTTACCATACTTGTCTGTCCCGGAACCCCATACGGGCGAACCGTTGTTCCATCCGCTATACGTTGTGAAAGAGCCTGCTGCGTTCCTCATACATATGTACTGTGACTCTTCAAGAGTTTTAGCGTCGTGCCAATAGTATGTTATTGCGCCTGTACTGTCTGTCACTTCCGTGTGAAACAATCCTAACGACATTGCAGCGGCGTTGTTGAGGTAATCCGTAGCTTTCTCCTGTGTAGAGAGGTCATAAGCGGTTTTATCTATCTGTTTCTGCTGTTTCTTGATTATTAGTTTCTGTTGAGACGTAAGGCTACCTTGGGCGGCGTAACCACCACTCGCCTGTGTTTCCCCTTTAGCTGATATATCGGTAGCACCATTCAGCATGTAATTAACGTTAGTTAATATAGTAGTTACGCTCTTGCTCTCGCTGTAATCCTCGGTGGTTAGCTTAACTCCGTCCTCGGTCGTCAGAACCACGTCAGACTCTGTGTCTATGGTGTCTCCGTCCGGCACTTTGGTTTGAAAAGCAACAACGTCCATAGGGTACAGATATGGCGCGGATTTTATCTTAGCTGAAAAAGGGCGATAGGTAAGACCTACTCGCTGTGACAGACCGCTTGCGACCGGCTCACCGTTTGAAATAAGACTGTTATCGGATATAGCAATGGCGTAATCGTCTGTAAAAGGTGAAGTTTGGTATACTTCATTGTCGGTTACGTCAACTTCAATGCCCGACAGAGTTATATCATTCTCTGCTACGTCACTACTGTAACGTATAGAGGGAGTTATAGTTATGTCGGATTGATTGTTGTACCACTCAAGCCGGAGCTTACCGTCCCAATCCATATAACCGCAAGTACCTGTAATCTCGCATATCCACTTTAATATCTGTCGATATGTCAAGTTCTCATCAGTAGGCTTCTCTGTAACTATATAATCGGAGTTTAGCAGAGTGCTCGGAGTAGTAGCTAAAGATACCGCGCATTTGTTGCACAATCTGACGAGAAGCTCCGCTATGGTGGGAGCATTGTAAAACAGCTCCGCTAAATCTGCGTCAGATACGGTTCGGTCAAAGTGCGCCATTCTGTCAAGGCTCGTTATAGATATGGTGTTCAAGGCTCGGGGAGGTGCGTCCACTATGAACACACCTAAAGGCACATAGTGCATATCCGCTGTGCTATCGTCCCAATTCTTAATTCCAATCTTGACAACAAGCTCCGCTCCCTCAAAGACCACATTGTCAAATCGACCGTCTTTGTTTTCGAGCGTAATGTCGCACTCTGCTGAGACTACAGAGCCTATTTCAATCTTATCTCCTGTAACAGAGTACCTATCTACCGAAAACCCGCCATTCGTGATGTCGGAGGATGAGAGGGAAAAAGATTCACCGCTGATTGGCTTTACTTGTATATCGACAGTCTGCTTTTTACCGCTGTTGAAAAGTTGAATAACCTCTTGCGAAACCTTATACATCCTCTCATCCCTTCCTCGCAACTAAATTAAAAGATACGTTCTGCCACAAACCTAAACGAGTGTTATAGAGTGGTGCGGTACGGTCTCCGACGTAAAACACTTTAGTTCTGTAATCGCCCTCCATTGCGTCCAGATAGCATACGGTAATGTATTCGGGGTTAAACATTTTTAGAATAGCAGAAACTTCTTGTGTCGATATGTTATTCCACGACAGCTCTATTCCTACGGTTTGACCTATACGATTCTTGTGCATTACCGTATCTTCCGTTCGCCCTGCGTCGGAAGCTGACACGTCAGCCAGCTTCCATTGATAAGAGGAGGGACAACGACAAGTTTTTCCGTCTACACTTTTAATAGGGTTAAATTCCATACGTTGTACCTCCTTATCCTACAGGGACGGTAACTTTACCGTCTCGACGGTTCTTACGGTTCAGACCGTCAACAACATCGCCTGCTGTAATAACGGCCCTTACGGTTTGGTCTTTTTCGAGTAAACGTCTGAGTAAGTTGTTCTGTTCACGAAGAAGCGCGTTTTGTTCGCTGTTAGCGTCCGAAACGCCTTGTGCGATACCGCTGACAATCTGTTCATTGTTTGCGACGGATGTCTTATTGCCTATCGTACCGACCATTTCCGGCCCGGCTTCACGAGCTATGAACATCTGACCGTTATCAACAAAACCACCTTTTGCATACGCCTTAAGGGAAAGACTGACATATCCGCTTGCAGATACATCAACGTTACCGTGGAGCGTTGGGAAAGACGCACCCTTGAAACCGCTCGATATACCTCTGGCGAACTCCCTACCGTAATCTTTACCAAGAGACGAAGCGTCACGTGACGAAACATTATCGCTCAAGAGGCGTCTCATCGTATTACTAAGAGAACTCATTTCACCCTTAATACCGTCCACGAGACCCGTCACAAGCTTTTTACCGACTTCTTTAAGGTTCGCATACACGCCTTGCGCCAACTGTATGTTTGAATTTTGACCCGTTAACGCTTCAAGTCTTGAGAACAAGTTGTTATAAGCAGTAAGAAGAGCTATAGCTGTGGTTAATTCGGGATTAGCAAGCTGTAGCTTTTTGTTCAAATTAGATGCCTGAGTATACTGCTTGTCGGCGTTATCAGCAAACCTCTGTATAGGGTCACCCGTGAATAAGTTGACAATGTTACCCACAACATTGCTAAGTCCTGCTATGGCACTATCGGCAGCATAAGATGCAGCCATTGACGCAAACTGACCCATAAAGTTTTTAAAATTGCTCATATCGGTAGTAAGACCCGGCAATACGCTATTGACTCGTTCAAATGCGGGGTACAGTTCAACGCTTATTTGGTCTGCAACAACAACCAAACTGGCAATGAAATCAACAAATGCAGCAGCGAGTAACACCAACATAGCGGTACCGAGACCTACCGCGACGGGAAGCGCGCCGGCCGAGGCCACTGTTATTGCTCCGAGAGCTGCCGTTGCAACACCTACAGCCAACAATAAAAGCGTACCTCTCTCAAGAGCCGCGGTAACCGTTTCGCCGTTGTCAAGAACGGGTTGCCACACTATCCCTATTTGGTTGAGGCCATAACCTACCGCCCAAATAGCGGCGACAAATAACAAAACAGCGGCGTCGAGTTCCAAAAGAGCTAACAGTCCTACGCCTAAAGTAGCCACTCCTCCGAGCCCGGTATTCCCGAGAGCTGCTACCGCAACTCCTACCGCTAACAATAGAGCCGTGCCGAGCCCTAACGCAGTTAAGACCGTAGAACCGTTGTCAAGTACGGGTTGCCACGCCTCACCGACTTGCTGTAACATAAGCCCTAAGCCCCATATAGCACCGACAATTAGCCCTGCTGCTACTGCTACTTCGGCTATCACTACCAAACCCAAGCCAAGGTCCTTAACAAGGGTAGATAGCTTAGAGGTCAACGCGGACGTTGAAGTGCTAACAGACTCGGTAGCAGATTTAACTTCATCAAGTTTCTCTGTTGTTTTAGTTAAGTCGGTTGCATCTTTCGCCTTATTGAACGCGCCGAGAGCGGTTGCTAAACCTGCTAGCACATACACGGCATTTGTTGCGAGAGAAACCTTATCCACACCGCTCCAATCGCCGGACTTAATTGCCTCCCAATTCTCACTTAACTCTGAGATAATGCCGGTAAGGCCTACAAGAGCACCGCTTGCTCCTGCCAAAGTCATATTTTTAGTTGCGGCTCCTATAGCGATACCGACATCACCTAAGCCGCGTATAGCAGTACACGCACTGTCAATGTCGTTTTCGGTATCTCCGTCGGATAAACCTTTTACACCGTTAATGATTTCGGTTATACCTTGAACCGCTTTAAGCGGAGCGGCTATCTCAGTTTTACCGAGCACTAAAAGCACATCACCTATGGAACCTGCAAACTCACCGAGCACACCTGACACATTAGACCAGTTAGCTCCGTTATCCTCTATGTCCTTGATGTACTGTCTCAATTTATCCAAGTCAGAAAAGAAAGCTGCTGCTCCGAAAATTGACCAATTCAAGGAAAGACTTTTGACACCGCCTAAAGCTTTCTGAAGCCAACTGATACCGTCTATTAGTTTTTTGGATATTGCCATAGCGGCAAAACCGGCACTTATCGCCGTTACATAAGACAATATTTCCTTGAGCTTTTTCTTTTTGTCATCAAGGTCGGTACTGTCAAGACCTGATAAAAAGTCGTAGTCGTATTTCCCTAAATCAAGCCCGAGATCGGAGGCGTAACCGTTACCTGCTCCGGTTGTGCCTGCCGCGGGAGAAGATACCGAATTATCGGTGAGAGCGTTAATCTCATCAATGCCTAATATGGTCTTTTTTAATTCTTTGGCACTTTCGGTTGCTTTCCCCAAACTGTCTGAAACTTTATCAAAGGGTTTGGGGTCTATCGTTGTGTTTGAGACATCATCGAGCTCCGCTTTAGGTACGTCATACCCTTTAACAGTAGCAAAAGCCTCCGCCACCTCTCTAATAATTTGAACAAGAGCCTGAAACCAAGGAATAACCTCAACGGCAACCAAACTCACAACTTGTCCCATTGCTCGTTTCGCCTGCGTCCACTGAGCGTTTAAGATCCTCAGTGCGTTAGCAGGGGTGGCTATGGTTCTTGCCATATCTCCTTGAGCCTTTGACGTTTGCTCCATAATCGTTACATATCTTAACGTTGCTTTTTGAGCTTCGGTCATCTTTGACGTAGCGAGGTCTATACCGTGGGCAAGAGCCGTTTCTTTTAACTGAGCGACAGATACGTTAATACCCCATACTTTAAGCCCCTTAATCTGTCCTGACATACCACTCTGGAGTTTCTGAAAGGCGGTCTCCGCGTCGACATTCCAAAGAGACGATAAGTCGAACGCTAACTGCGTTAAATTTTTGCTCATTCTTTCGGAGGCATCGGAAGCAAGACCGTACCCGTCGGCTAATTGATAAAACGCGCCTTGATACGTCATCCATTCCTTCACATCGATGCCCATAATATCCGACACACTTTTTGCGTATTTTTCAGCAGCGTCAGAGCAACCGTTCATAGCAACCCTGAAAAGGTTGAGTGCTTCGACGTAGCCGTTATTCTCATTAAACCAGCCGCCAAACACTTTTACTATTTTGCGAAAAGACGCTGTTGTACTATGCAACTTACCTTTAAGGTTTGAGAAACTCGAACTTATCGTGTTGGTAGAGGTTGAGCAAGTCTTAGACACGCCTTGAAATTTTGAAAGAGTCTTCTGTAAATCGGTTAAACCGTTGGTAGCTGTTTTTGTGTCAGCCTCCACTTTAATAGTTAGAGTATCAATAACATTATCATTCACCGTTTTCAACCTCCCTTCTTTGAGCGTTTAAAGAAGCATTAAACATACTTGCAAAAGCGGCTGTTTTTGCTTTCATCTTTTCGTACTCTGCTTTTTCCTTTTCTACACGTCTACGCTCGGCTTCCTCTTTGGTTATTGCATACGGCTGTGTAGGATAGGGGAGAGGCTTTGTACCTTTTTTTGCAAAAGCATTAAGTATGGGCGATACGTCACAAAAAGCTTCGTATATGTACATACCTTGTAGCCACAACTGCTCATTGTTCCTATCTCTCTGTAGTTTAAAGGCTTCACGATAATATTTAACTAAGCAGCAATCTTCATTCCAATATTGGTCATAGGTCATCCCTATTGACAGATAGAACGGTAAGTAAAGATAAAACTGCTCCGTATATGAAACAAGGGGAGCAGAGTCGTTTTCAGACTCGCCCCCCTTATTGGGAGACGGGCTACTTACCAGCTCGGCTCCCAGTTCAAGTTTCCCTCGGAGTCTTCCGTATCGCCTAACATAGCAATGATAGGCTCGTTGTACATTTCGGCAAGTTTATTGATAAGCTCGTCCTTGTTTGTCAACTTCGTGAATATCTCATTGATGACTTCGGGTTTTACAAATTTGTGGTGTGCGAGAAACGCTCCCGCGAACAATGCCGGAAGAGTGGTTACGGGTTTATCCTGAATATCAGATATTTTGAAACCTCTCCTCTCCATCAGCTCAATGGATTTGCGAGTATATTCCAACGTATACTCCTTGTCGTTGTATTTAATACATAACTGTTTTGCCATTATGTCTCCTCCTCACATCAACCTGCTGCGTTAGGACTTATTACGGTTGACGGAGCTATAGAAACCGTCATACTTACGACTTCGTTAGTACCGCCACCGGTGATATATACAGACAAATCACCTTTGAAATCGTACTTACCGTCTGAGCCGGTAGGGGTGGCTTTACCTGCCGTTTCTGTTCCACCAAACCACACGGAGTAGTCAGTCTCAATACCGCTTAACTTAGAGAGTTTGTCGTAATCCTCTTTAGTGTAATTAGCGGTAAATTCAAGCGCATCCTGCGACTGAATACCTTTAATGTATGTCTGTGCGGGGTCGGAACAGGTCGTTGTTTCGAGCATTTCCGGAGCACCGCCGAGGTCGGGGAACTCTTTAATATCAATAAGTTTTTCGTATGTATCTCCGGTAGTTCCTTTCTTCATAAGGAAAACCTTATACGTTGAGATGGCCATTTATTTTACCTCCTATAAATTGTATCGGTTTTTGATACCACCGCTGTATATCGTGCAAAAATACGGTATTTGGTGGCATCGTCTAAATTGATTGGGGTTTTCGTGTTTCGAGTGAATCCTAATCCGAGCATTACTTTGTCTACATCTGCTATGATAGCTTTGCACTCGCTTTTTCTTCTCGCCGCTTTATTGGAATAAGCGTTAACTTCAAACACTACAACAGCGTGGTTTTCATTGCTGCCTGTATCTCTTGTAGAAACATACGAATAGTTGTCTGTCTCTTCAATACACACAAACGGAAATTTGGAGGGGCTGTAATTTGTAACACTTTCCACAGAGATGTTCGGAAACCGTTCTGTCAACGCGGTTTTAACATTTGTGAAAATTTCATTCTCGATGTCTATCACTTTCCAAACACCTCCCGTGCCTTATCTACAATTCGATTACGCATTTCTTTAGCTGAGTCGTACATCGCACGAGCAGGGGGATTGCCGTGAGTAAGAACTAACGTCCCTTTGTCTGTGTCTTTCCTCTCACGCCCGTTTGTGCCGGGAGAGCCATAATATCCCCACGTATCACTGGAGCCTTTACCTTGCCCGTATTCTCCTCTGACAGCGCCGAGTTCGGCAGCCTTCGGGTGCTGCTCTGCGTAATGTACGCCCGTGCCGAACTCTATAAAAGTAATGGTTTTGCCGGTCGCCGTCAGAAACAGTTTGTTATCTCCGACCCACTCAGGCTGGCGATTAACAACCACATCGTTATCACCGTCGTACTGTGCTGTTTGGAATTTGACGCTCGCAACGTCAATGCCTATCTTGAAAAGCTCGTCTAAAAGGCGATGTTGCTTTTCTTCGAGAGATTTTTGATAGGCTTTTAGTTTGTTGATTAAACTGTCAGTCCCTATTACCTTAATAACCATTACGACACGTCCACCTTGCTAATAGCTATAGACATACTGTTTAAAGAAGTAGCTACTTTTTTAACGATGTAATCGTAATTTCCGGGAATTTTTGCACCTTCTGTTAACAGCACTTCGCCGTTCTCGCTGTCTATTAGCTTGCCTCTTTCGGTTTTGAGTGCTCTATTCTCAAAATCAGGTAAAACATCAACCCATAAGATGGAATTTTCATCGATAGGTAATCGCTTTGTTGTAACAATGACACGGTCATACGTTATAGACGTGCCAAATTGTTCGATCTGTGTTTCACCCTGTGCGGCGGAAATGTTTGCTTTGGCGCGCAGTGGAGGAGTATATATGATTTCATATTCTCCCGTCTCATATCCGCTGTCGTCCACCACCGGCTTTTTACCTGCGTAATTGGAATAGTAAAATGTCCGTTTGTTTCTTTGGAGTGATTTCATACGTCATCACCGCCGAAACTAAAAGGCTTTGCGACAGGAATAACACCGTCTAACATACTGTTCGGTACGCTCGCACTTTCATATGATCGAGAGATACCGTTTTCGCTATGAGTTGTCTCGCCCTCTGCACCTCGTTTGTTAATGAGATAACACGCTATTTCCACTTGTAATGCTTGATATTTCTCGGGCACTTCTGTGTTATCGGTGTGAAACGGATAGCGTTTCTCCATAATTTTGCGCCCGGCTAAAAACAAATAGGCAGACAAAGTCTCGTCAGACACATCCTCTTCGTCTGTATCTATCATTGCTTTTAACAGCGAGAGTTTCTGTTCTTCGGTCATTTGTCTGCCTCCTTTGATTATTAACCGCCAACAGCGGAAGTAGTGGTGTTAATAGAACCACCTGCAACATAAACGCTACGGCTGTATTTCGGTGCCTCAAAAGTGGTAGAAATACCCGTAAATTTTCCGTGATACCACTCCGGACCGTGGTCAAGACCCATCTGACCGAATATCTGATATTTCTCACCTGCACCAACCTTTGAGAGAGGTTCAAGGAAGAAATTACCCTTATCCGGAACGGGCTGTCCGACAGGTGCTATTACATCAAGGTCAAGAAGAAGAGCAGTACCTGCCGGTAAACACTCGCCGAGGTAGAGATACACAACGCCGATGGGTGTTACAACGCTTGAAAGAGATATACCGTTAACTTCACGCGCCGCAGGAACGACAGTAAGTCCGTTCTGTACCGCGTCAGCGTTAATCTGGAACATCGTTACAGCGTCACACCAGAGACAAAGTCCTGTAGTAGGAGCATTGCTCTCGTATACTTTCTTAACCATATCGGCAACATCCCACAGACCGAGTGGCTTTTTGGTCATTGCCTTAACGTTAGAGGTTATAGCGGTAACGAGACCTCTTGTCTTATTAAACGTCGCATCGGATGTGGCCTTGCTGTATTCACCGTTGACGAATGTATACTCAAGGTCACGCGCTATTTTCTGCATCTTTGCAGCCACCTGAAAGTCAAGCTCGTTAATGGGGTTTGCAACCTGATTAGCGATATTAGCACCTGCAAGAGTTCCCATATTGGACTGCTTAGCGTAAGATATGCCTACCGTCTCCTGAAAAATCTGTGTGACGTTAGTCATCTGTGTACGTGTTACGACGCTTGCATCGGGAGCAGTAAGCGACGCGGTTTCGCTTATTTCCGGCTGTGTGCCGCCCGCAGTTTCGTAGTTCTGACCTACAACAAACTCGGTGCTGTTGGTAGTTTTCATCTTTCCGCCAATAAGCGATGACAAAGGTGTTCTTGTGTTACCTTTGTTGAATAACATTCCGGAGTAATTCAACACCCCGAAACTTGTAGCAATAGTGTCTGCCATTTTTAACGTTCTCCTTTAATTAGTTTTTTCTTGTTCCCGGAGACGCATATAATAAGCAGCCGCACCGAAATCCCCACGAGATTGAGCATCTTCAATCATTGCGGTGTAATCCTTTTTCTGTTCTCCGCTCTGTCCGGGAGGGGGTGTAGGGGTTTCTTTCATTAGCGAAGCTTTGTATGCTTTATCGTGCGTTTCAAGGAACTTTTTTTGATTTGCAAAAACCTTATCAGTCTCACCGTTGGCGAGAGCCTGAGCGGTCTCCTTAGCTAACGCTTCTTCATACCCTAAAGCGAGGAAGCGGGCGGTATGCCCTGTCACAAGCTTTTCTTTCTCCATTTCCTCCACTTTCGAGCGCAGCGTTGCTAATTCGTCCTCTCGTTCCTGTTTGTTTCGTTCATCGTCTGAGAGCTGAGTCTGATACTTTTTCTTCCAGCTTGCAGCTTCTGAATTGGCTTTGCTGACAGCATTCTTGTACCTCTCAAGCTCTGAATTGTTATCAGGAAGCTCATAGTTTTCCAAGGCTGACAACTTTTGTTCCACGGTCATACTCTCGTAGCCTTCAATGTTTCCTGTTTCGATTTTTGGCATTTTAATCCTCCTGCGTTTTTGTAATGCTTCACTGCATTTCTAAATTCCGTTTTTGAGTTGGGTTTTCTCCCAATTGCGTTTTTACAAGTTCCCTCTTGTGAAATAAAAAAAGGACTATGAGATATTCTCATAGTCCCTGTTGACTGTTCCTACGCAACCATTTATGCGTATCTACAATATTGACTTGTGTTTTGCTTTACGTTGTATCTCCACGATAACAATGTAACCTTTTTCTTTTTTTAGCTCTACAGTATTACCTTTTTTTAATATTTTTTCGATTTCTTCGGTAGCTTCCGGGGGTAACTTCATATCAAACCTCCTCGTACTCACAACGACAATTTAAATGCGGTTTAGGGGGTACTTGTTCAATATCATAAATATGTCCATTGCGATGTTTACAAATGGTACAAGTCTTATTGTCCTTTTCGGCTTTCCATCTGACTGCGTCTATACCCATATCTCGATAAGCCGTCAAAACCACCTGATCCGTAACTCTAACAGCATACGCCGTCAGCATAAAAGACAAATAACGTAAAGCAGCGTCTATTTCCTCATTCTTTTTAGGGCTGGCTATCAGAGCCTCAGCTAATCGGTCTCTTTTTCTATCAAATTCATTAGCATAAACATATTTACTTACTTCGTCATATTCAAGAAGAAAGCTCTCAAGCCACGCGTAGTTATACGGACAGGTTCTTTTGGTTACCTTTTTGTACACCGCTTGCATTAGCTGTAAAAACATTTGTCTTACATAAAGGTCTATCTTAGAATAAACAGCTTTAGTAGCAGACATCACATTTAACTCATCATAAGAGAGCAAGCTTTTAAGCTTTGAGAAATCGTGTATCAACTCTTTCCGAATGTTTTCGATAACTATATCGGTCAGTTCGTACATACTTCATACCTCGCGTTAAGTGGCTGATGTATCATCGGGTGATTGATTGCTCTGCTCAGTAACGGCAGCAGACTTAGCCTTTGCCGTTTCATACTCCGCAGCTTTTTCAAGTTCTTGTAATTGTTTGGCTTTGTTTGCCTCAGCGTACTCGGCACTTATCGTGTATGCAAGGTCGGGGTCGATAAACATACCGCTATGCTCAAAAGCCAATTTCGGGTGAATCTTATCATTGGCAAGCATAGTGGTTAATACCTGCGACTTCTCCTGTATGTTCTCATAATTACGCCTTGTAAATCGTATCTGAATAGAATACAATTTCAAATTCATATCACGAGTGGTGTTTGATATACGAATAGCGAGACGCAAGAACCGCTTTTCAGACATCGTGAACATCAGCTCTGTATCTTTAGCTCTTGCTTCGGCAGCTTGCCAACCGTCGCGCATTATAACCGCCGAGCCGGTATCGCTTGTTGAGCTGCCACCGTTGCGGTTAGGCATACCGCATATTGTAAGTACGGTTTGGTACATATAATCAACAAGAGTCTGTGTCTGCGTTTGGTTAAGCTCTTGTGTAAGATAATAAGCGTCACCATCAGGGGGGCAGGCGAGCCCACCGTTCTCGCGCAGCTCTTTAATCTCAACATCCTCGGGGTCAATACCTTTTAATATCAGTAACGCCTGTATAAACTGTTCGACACCGTCAATACGATTTGAAGCTATAACATTCATTGCGTCCAGTAGGGGAAGTACAATTTCAAAAGCGCCGAGTCTAAAAGAATTAGCGGGGTATTCTATAATCGGAATATCACCGAGAGTGTGATTCTCCGCCCTCGTTATCGTTTTATAATTATTACTGCTGTTCTGACTGAATACTCCGGGCTGTGATACCTCGAAATACTGATTTTTGGTATAAATCGAAAATACAATGCTTCCGTTTTTCTTGATAACATACTTAACGCCCATCATCGGCTTGTTACCTAAACCGCTGTGATATACAACAAAAGCATTGCGTGGGTCAAGTGTGTATATTTCAAAGGGTGATTCGTCCGCTTCGTCTTTGGGGTCAGGCAAAATCATACGGTAAGATGTCCCGCATATTGTAAACCAGTCCGCGAGCTCTTTATCTTTAGCCGCCTTGTCTTCTGCAAAAACAAAGTCATTCAGAGTGTTAAGCTCATCGGCGTTTACTCGTCCGCGGCCTACGTACTGAACGGGTTCACCCATAAGATAACCCACTTTAAAAGACACAATCTCATTTGCTCTGTTTTCTACTATGCGGTTACATATCTCCGGACGAACATCTTTCTGCCTCTTAAGGATAGGCTGGTTGCCACGATAATACTTATACAGATAGTCTATTTCGGAGCGGTTTACAGAATGAATGAGCATAGCGTCATTCAGAACCTCCAAAACATTATCTTGCGTTATTTCGTCTTCGTCTGTATATATGACTTTTCGACCAAGTAAAGTATCCGTTTCGTGCACCACCTTATACCTCTTTGTGTAAATTATACATTAAATTTTTAAAATTTCAGGAAATATTACAAAATATTACGCCGAGGCTAAACCGGACGCTTAAACACTTGTGTGCGCTTCGTAGAACCCCGTACCATATCCATAGCCATAGCAAGACTGTCAGGCGCGTCGTCGTTCTTGTTTTTTGCGAACATTTTATAAGAGAAAACGTTTTGCATAAACAAACTGTACGCCTTACTGCGTTTGCCTGACTCTCTGAAAATCATATTCTCACGTATATCGGGAGCTTTATCAAATATACGTTGGTACTTAGCCTTATCGGACGGAGCGGCTTTAGTCGTAAGGTTTATTCTGCGGTTTTGCTTTTTGAGCTCATCTTGCACACCGTCCTTATAAGCCTCGGTAGATTTGTTCGCTTCAATCTGCATCGCCGCTACGTTGTATTTGATAACAGCCTGCGCCAACAATGGCTGCGTTATTCTCTTATCTCCGCTATCATAGACAACATCGTGTATATAGATGTCGTCCCCATATTGAAAGCACACGGGAGAAGCTACAAAGTCACCGCCACCGAAAGCCGGGTCTACGGCCATAAACACTCTGTCGGGTTCTTCATCAGGTAAAACACCGTTGTAGTAACGAAATTCTCCCGGTGAAAATAACGCGCCGTCTCGCTCTATAGGCTCTCCCATATACTGAGCCTGCCACGATGCCATATCGTTATTACGCTCGAATGAAGCACGACGCATACGATAATACTCAGTAGAGAAGCCTACGGAATAATCATAGTCGAACTGACTCTCATCATCTTTGTCAAGAGCCGAGAGATTGATTATCTCATAACGACGATTCTTAAACCGTTCGTCGTTTTCTAAAAGTTCCATTCGCACCCCAGCAGGGTCAACCATAGACCACCGTGTACCGCACCAAAGAATTTTTGCTTTTTCTTTTGCACGAGGCAACAGGTTATTATCCACCTTGCTCCACGCAGAAACAAGACGGTCTTTATTAAGTGCTTCCTCAATACCACCGATAAGGTCATCGGAAATTTCAAACCCGTTGCAGTCACACGCGCCGTTCAATGTTCCGTATAGCGACCGGCAAGTCAGCGAGGGGTACCGTTTTCTTCGGTCAATGTTAATTGTCTCGTCCTGCGAATTGGTCTGAACGACCTTAGCATTCGGAAAAACATCGTGCCACAGATAGGTTACAGGGTCGTTTATGATTTCCAAAACGCCGTTGTAGAATGCTTTGGTAATGGTATCGGAATACGCCGAATACAGGTTAGATGCTTCGCTATTTCTGCCGATAAGCCAAGTAACGAAGAACATCAAAATGGTTGTCTTGCCGACACGAGGGGGCATAGATATAAATAATTCGTCCAACTCGTCATTGGCAAGTTTTTGTAAAGCGTCGACTACCCGTTTGAGAACTCTGCGCCGTGGCTGATAGAACCGTTCCTCCGGCTTACGATTTATTTCAAGATAGAGAAGATAAGAGTCAAAAAAGTGTGGTGCATCAAAGAGCAATGTCTTTCTGTACAGTTCAAAGAAACCCTCAACATTTTTTCTGTACTTTATTGCTATCGAGATTCTCTTCCTCAATGCCTCATTGGTTGAATGTGCAAGTGCAAAATCCTCCTGCTCAATATTTCGGCAAAGTGAGAACAAATCCTCATAGGCGGTGATGTCCGTAGGTGCCTTTTTTATTTTCTGAAAAATTTTTGTAATCAGTAACTTGTTCATAATTATTCATCACACCCTAACTGCTGAAATACCTTTTTAATCTTCGGATATTGAATAGCAATCCAGTCAACCATTTCTTCATTTCTTGCCCAGCAGTTAACCCCATTACTGCTTGAAGTTAATCCACTCTCGTTAAGAAAGGCGTGTATAATTTCGTGACGAAGTGTTAGCCGCTCTTGCGCTTTTAGGTCTTCTTCTCGTTCATTTGACCAACCGTCACAAGTAAGCAAATCGCCCACCACGATTTTTCGCTCTATATGAGAACAATATCCGAATAAACCTTTAAGATCGGCATCTTTTTGATACGAGACACCCGTATACACGCTGTACGTTGTTCCTAAAATACTTACTTTTCGCATTATTACCTCCAAAAAAAATAAAGGGACTACCTCAAATGAGATAGTCCCGGTTGACTGTTTACGCACACCCGTTTGTGTACGCCTTATTTAATTAGCTACATTTAATGAACTTACAATTGTTCAATATGAGATCTCCATAGCTACCACCATCAACCTCGCCGATCACGGTGATCTTGTCACCCTCGTTAAACATTTTTTTCAATTCAGCCGCTTTTATATTGTCTTTTATGTTAGGGGCAGTTAGCTTACACTTTGCCAAATACTCACCTGTCACTTCGCTTTTTATCACTAAACCGGAATAAGGACCTTCCAAGTCATCGCTGCTGTACCCGACAACACACGTAAAGCTAACAATTTTTCCCTCATATTTCCTACCCTGAGAGGACGCTGTAGAATGGGAAGTAAGCTCTGACACGTCCCCGAAAGTATAATCTATATCACCTTGTTCTATGCGAGACTCAATCGTCTGCCTATGTTCTTTAACCGACTTTTCCTGTGGAATAGTAAGTATTGGTATAACGACGAATACGCCGACAAACGCCAAAATAGTACCTATTATTTTATAATACCAACCATCGAAAATAAAATAAACAGGTCTGCTCATTGCTATACCTCCTTTGTGAGAATGGGTTCGTGAACGCCTTTAACCCAATTCATTTCCTTACCATACTTGTACATTCCTTCGTACAGGGGACGGTTGTTGACGATACTGCGAACGCTCGTGTTCTGAAACTTCGTTCCCTTGCGGGTGCGATAACCAAGGTCGTTAAGTTCATCGGCAATAGTGAGCATCGGAGTATGCTCGTCAATTCTCTTGAACACATACTCAACGAGCGGACGTTCTGCATCATTGATAATCAGTCTACCATTTTCAACCTTATAACCGTAAGGGCAACGACCACCCGAATAGCCACCGCACTGTGCTTTGATACTCCTGCCTTTACTCGTCCTGATTGCAATATTCTTCCGCTCCTGCTCTGCAACGAATTGAAGAAGCGCACGATAGATATTCGCAAACTCGCTACCTTCTGCAAATTCCTCTTTGGTACTGAGAAGCCGGATGTTCTTCTTTTCGAGAGTGTACAGGTAGTAGAAATACAACTTTGTTTCACGAGCAAGACGGTCGTTTTTGAAAACAATTACCGCCTCAAACGGGGGGTTGGTAACATTATCCCCATAGAGAATTTCGTTCAGAGCGGGGCGGTCATCCTTTACGCCGCTGATTTCGTCAATCTTCCAATCAACAATGTTATATCCATTGGTATTAGCATAGAGAAGAATTGCTTGCTTCTGAACATCAATACCGAACTTATCATCTTTCGCCTGTTGTTCTGTTGATACACGAACATAGCCAATGGCGTTTTTGAATGTCTGCATAGATGAGACCTCCTTACTTGTTGCATTTAGTATAGCACGGGTAAATGCAGTTGTCAAGAGGTTTATACAAAAAGTCCTTTTTGTTTTTCGAGTGTGCTTACGGCACTCACCCCCCGCCTGCAACGCCTGCCATATTCCCCCACGGGTACCGATAGATTGCCGCCTGAATCAGGACACAAGAAAGCGCGGAAAGCGTACAATTGTTAAATAATTTATAAAAAATCTTGAAAAAGTTTTATATAAACTATTGACAAGTAAATGCAAATATGATATTATAATACCGTAATAAGAAAAGGCGCACCGCACAGCCAACCAAAGCAAAAGCGGAACGCCCACACAACACACCCACGCCGGGTGGCTGCTCCTCTATTGTAGCACAGCCCCGGCACAATTACAAGGAGGATATACAATGTTAAAAACAAACAGTAAAAAAGCCGCCGAAAATATCCGGGCTTACATTATGAACGGCTTTACACCTGAGAACTACACGGACAACCCACCGGAGGACTTCCCCAAAATAGCCCGTTTTATTTTAGCCACCTTTAGAAGAGAAAAATACAACACCCCCGAGGATTTCCAATATTATCGAGATAACGAATTTGCGGCGTTTATCGACTGGTGTGCGGGGCTTTGCGGAGTCCTTGACACTTGCTATTACTATAACCGCTCCGCAGTTGATGACCTCGGCGCAATCCTTGAGGAAACAGACGAAGAAAAAGCACGATACACCGAAGAACAAGCTGAAAAAACGCTTACATTGCTTATATATAGAGAATTAAAGAAAAGGGCGGCGCAATTATGAGAAAATACACGCTTAAAGAATTAAAAAACCTTGTCCGCTGCGGTATGGCGCACGATTTGACGAACGCGCCCGCTGCCGAAGTTAAAGAACAATGGAAACATTGCGAAAAGATCGGCTACAGCTCCGGCATATATGGCATCAATGGCGGTTTAATTCAGAACACCGAAACGGGCGAGTATTACGCAATCACCGCCCGAAATTCAAACCTATTTTTTATATTTTGAAAAACGGAGGTAATATATTATGAATAACCGAATACCGCGCCGATTTTCGCGGATAACGGGCAAAATGCTCATTGAAACATCGGAAACGCGCCCCGGCGATATAATCCGAGTGTATAAAAACGATATGGGTTATCTTGCATATAATCCACGGACAAATCGCCATTTTTATGTGTTCGTTTCTATGCTGCGCGATTCTGAAATATTCAAAGTAAATGAAATAACACAATAAAAGGAGGGCGCGCCAATGATTTTAATATTATTTTTGATTTTACCGTTCGCCATTGTAGCGAGCGCAGCGGGGTTGAAGCTGTAAAGCTTGACCCCGTAAATTTGATATGCTATACTCGGGATACACGAATACAGAAAAGGAGCAACAAGCAATGAAAAATATAGTAGCAACAATACATAAAAAAAAGAACCTCCGGGGCACGTTCTCGGGGTTCTTTTTTTTGCTGCTTTTCGGTGTACGTCCTCTGTAACGCTCTACAATCAATTTTTATTTGTCGGCAATGTAGTTCATTATATAGGGCATAAAAACGTAATAGAGAGCCACAGAGAGAACAAGAGGACGTTATAAGCAGGACGTTAACAACCCATAAATAACAAGAGGGTAGAAGAACGAGCACAAAAAGGAAAAACCGCCACCTAAAAAGGTAGCGGTCAAATTTTTGTCACGGTCAAATTTTTGCCTCGGTCAAATTTTTGCCTCGGTCAAATTTTTCAATTTTCAACCACGCTGTCTATATATTGCTCTTCGAGTTCCTTTGTATCCTTTGTGTCTCCAAGCGGATTATTGGGAGTGAGTACAACTTCCTGCTTGTCGGCATAGCCAAAATTGTTCTTCATCAGGAAGATACCGGACACAGGGTTAATCTTGCCATTTTGCATATAATCGACCATTTGGAGATCGAGAATTTTCATCGCTTTTTTAATCGTGTCCGCCACCGCAGGATTTTTGCCTTTTCGCCCCTCTCTGATTTCCCATAGATACCGTCTATCAATATCCATAGCAAGAGCCAATCCTGCAACACTCGGCTTCATATCGTCATCAGCGCATATTGTGAAGTAGTCCTTTATCCTTTGTGTCACTTCCTCAACACTCGTCAAGTTTAATTTCGGCAAATCAGCCAATCGAAGCGAATGCAGAATGTACTTCCGATTGTCTCCCGGCTCAGTATGAACACTATGTTTTTCCGACAAGTCGGGACGTTTCCGTTTTGTGACCTGTTTGCCTACTTCCGCTAATTCTTTGTTGTTCATAAAAATTACTCCTTTATTTTCTTGATACGGGCTTTAAGCACTTGCATCACGGTTTCGTGTGTGCCTGCACGCTCCCGTATGGCATCAAGCACATCCTCATCAACGCACCCCTGCACAATAAGGTAATGCACATAAACCTTATCATACGGGGAGCCCTGCCGCCACAAACGGCACTTGCCCTGATCGTTAAGCTCAAAACTCCAGTTTGGTGTAAACCAGATAATGTGCCGGCCGCCTGCTTGCAGGTTTAACCCATAGGCGCAGCTGCTTGGGTGCACCAACAGCACATCAACCTTGCCGCTGTTCCAGGCATCTTCGTCCTCGGTGCCTTTATACACGCACACACGCAGCTTCGTTTTTTCAAGGGCGGCAAGGATTCGATCCTTGTCGTGCTGATAGCCGTAGAATGTGATACAAGGCTCACCGTTTAGGCTTTCCAAAAGCTCCATATAGGCCTCGATTTTGCAATCGTGAATATGTACAGCTTTGCGGTCATTGTCATACATTGCGCCACTGCAAAACTGTAACAGCTTGCCGGTAAGCACCCCGGCAGTGTTGGCGGTTATGGTGTCCTCGTCAATGGTAAGCAGCAGATCACGCTCAAATTGCTTGTACGCTTTCATCGTCTTATCATCAAGCACTACGGGAACATCGTGCTCGATACAAGCAGGTAACTCTAGGTAGTCCTCGGCTCTCATTGATATGCAAATATCACTTATGGCGTTAAGTACCGCCGCCTCGGCGTCCTCTTTTGGTCTGTAATCGGTAAAATGCCCCCCATGTGTATTGGCGTCAAAGTACCGCGTGCGGAATTGTGTTATATTCTTGCCCAACCGCGCGCCCTCGTCAAGCAAATAAATCTGCGCCCACAGATCCATAAGCCCTTTGGAGGACGGTGTGCCGGTAAGCAACACAACCTTTTTGCAAAAACGCCTTACAAGTTTCATCGCCTTAAAGCGTTTGCTTTGGCCGTTCTTAAAGCTCGTGCTTTCGTCAAGCACCACCATATCAAATGGCCACGTTTGCTGATAGTATTCAACCAGCCAGGGTATGTTTTCACGATTTATAACATACACATCCGCAGGGGTGTTAAGTGCCTTTATACGCTTTGCGGACGATCCCAGGACCGTAACCACACGCAAATGCTTTAAGTGATCCCACTTGTTTGCCTCCTTGCTCCAGGTACCCTCTGCAACCTTTTTAGGCGCTACAACCAAAGCCTTTGCAATGTTCCACTTAAAGTATTTCAAAATGTTTATTGCCGAAAGTGTTATTGAGGTTTTGCCTAACCCCGGACGGAGGAACAACCCAACCGCCGGATCATTTACAATGTGCTCAATACAGTACGCCTGATAATTATGCGGTTTATATTCCACCCGCTTGCACCTCCCTTACGAAAGCCTCCACCTTTTCCTTGGTGTCTATCCGCAGCACCCTAAAACCTAATCGCTTTATCAAACCGCAAACATATTCTTGCAGCTTACGCAGTTTTTTACCGGGTGCCTTTGTTTCCACAAAATATATACGCCCATATGGCACAAGCACAATGCGATCCGGTACGCCGTTTTGTCCGGGGCTTACAAACTTTAATGCCCAGCCGCCGAGATCATTTTTCACTCGGTCGCACAATTCTTTTTCAACAGTTTTTTCAAGCATCGTTTTCCTCCCTTTTCTAACATTCTTACGCGCGCACGTGTAATACACGCAAACAGGCGGGTTAGAGCGTAATTTTACTCTCAAACTCTCTAATTTTATACTCTATAGGAAAAAATGTAAGATTGTAAGGAAATCAATAAAAACCCTTATTTTATGCGGTCTTGCGGCCTTACAAAACCTCTTACAATCTTACAAAACCCCGTTTTTGCGTGTATAATTGTAAGGTTTTGATTTCCTTACATTTCTACACGATTTTTAATTTGTAAGAGGTTTTGTAAGGTGTATTTGTAAGGTTATTTTCGCACAAACCCACGCTGCGTACCATATGGTCCCATCCACTTTGCGTTGCTTGCTTTTTGCCAACCCTGCGTTGTCGCCATTATGGCGTTAAGCTCTCTGGTGTCGGTGTTTTTCATTTCCTTAATGCTGCCGCCGAAAGCCTCACACCAAACCTCAAGGGCACAAATACTGTCGCGGGGCACAAGGTGCAGGCTGTCGCTGCCCATTGTTACGCCACCCCAGAACATACGCCTTTTATCAAGCGGCCACTTGCTCCAATCGTCCGGCACCGGGCGCTCCATAAATTCACGCACGATACCCTCACGGCTGGATGCCTCTCTGTGTTCCTCTTGCTTTTCCTTGGCGGCATCCTCAATGGCACCGGATAAGTAAAGCGGCTCACCGGCCTGCCAGCGCACATACGCCTCTGCCCACAGCTGATCTATTTCCGGATCGAGGTCACGCCATACGCTTTTGGTGTGCCTCTGTTCGCCGGTGTCTATCGGCCAAAAACGGCGGTTGCCGGTGGTGTCCTGCAAGTATTCAGCGGTGTTGGTAGTACCGAAAAAGATGCAAGTGCGGGGCAGTTCCTTAACATTACGCCCATACGCCGCACGGAAACGATCCGCACGGAGGCTCAAAAACTGCTTGATGCGGCTTACATCGGTACGCCGGAAAGCATCAAGCTCCGATACCTCCACAAGCCAAACGCCCTGGAGCAGTTCGCTTGCCTCTTTGCCCTCAAAGGTGCGTATGCTATCATTAAACCAGCCACGGCTCATTTTATCCAGCAGGGTACTTTTACCGATACCCTGCGGACCGGCCAAAATAACCATATTGTCATACTTGCAGCCGGGTGTCATAGCACGGGCAACGGCGGCAGTAAAGGCCTTGCGGGTTACGGCTCTGTTGTATGCCGTATCTTTTGCGCCGAGGTAGTCTATAAAAAGGCAATCGAGGCGAGGCACGCCATCCCACTTGCCCTGCAAGCCCTTGAGGTAGTCCTTTACATCGTTAAAGGCGTGGGCGTTGGAATGGAGGGAAAGAGCCCCATCCACTTTGCCGTTGCCGGAAATTTTATACACACGCTCAAGGTACCAGTAGAGCCCTTGGTTATCGTTATCATCCCACAATCGGCGTTTTTCCCGTTTATCCCACGGCAGGGAGCCGAGCACCTCACCACGGCCGGCAAATTCGTTAAGCGCAAACTTGCCTGTAAGCAGGGGATCGTGCTCCAGGATAATACGCACATTGTCAATGGTGGCTTTAACAGCGCCCGTCTGGGTATTCTTTTCAAGCAGCGCCATCCAATTTTCCGACTCCTCGCTCTCGTCAGCGGTGATTCCATCAAAGTCCTTAACGGCGCTTTCATACCGTTCCTTGCTTATAAGTGCACTAACATCCGAAAGCCCACAGGCATACTCACACATAGCAAGGTAGGAGGGCAGGCGGTTGGTGGGTGAGCCTGCGGCTGCGGTATCGTCCTTATCGCCGTACTTGTGCAGGCGCACAAGGTCAAAGGCGTTTACAAGGCGGCCACCGCAGGGGTCTGTTGCGTGGTGGCTGTATAAAAATTTGCCGTCATCGTAAAGCACGGCACCGCCCGTGGTAGAGCCTCCGAGGTATGTATATCTGCCGGGCACACTGTCAACCGGCTCATAAATACCGGGGAGCAGCTCGTCCATTGCACGCTGTATATCATAAGTGCGGCAGAACGCACCCACAACGCCGTTTTTGCCGTCCGGATCGCCTTGCTTTACTGCCAGCTTGGTAAACTGTGCTTGCCCCGGCAGGGCGGGCCACTGTGTCATATCGTGCCAATCGGTGTACTGTGCAAGCAGGCCATCGGCAGATAAGAAAGGTTTATCACCCACAACATACACATACTCACTATCGCGGCAGCAGCTCGGCCAATACATAAGGCGGCTGGGCTCAAAGGTTGTGGGGTCAGCATATTCAAGGCCTATATATTCAGCCGCTTTACGGGCTATGGGCTCGTATTCGTCAGCCGTTACCGTTCTGTCAAGCGGAAAGAGCACACGCAGACGAGGGGCAGCAGGCTGGTGCTTTCGGGTGCTGTAAACACAGTACCCACAGCCCAAACCCTCCACGATGCGGAGCACATTGTCTTTATGCCCCGCGGGTATGTTGTCAAGGTCAAGGGTGATAATATCACGCCCGGCCACATTGTTGGCCTTGCGGCGCGGCCCGTTAAGGGTACCGCCGACAAAGCCGCCTATATCCTTGAGATCGTCCTGCTGCGCTTTTTTTAAGTTTAGGTATTCTGCAAGGGTTTCGGTGCCCCTTGCGGGCACTTTTAACTTTTGCCATAATTCCGATACCATAAGCGTTTGCGTGGTCCATACGGTTGCACGCCTGCTTGCACCGGAGGCTATGGCAATTTTACGATCATATTGCATAGCGGTTACTCCTTACCGCCCGCGCCCACGGCGGGATCGGCGTAGCCCTCGCTATTGTAATAAGGGTTTTTGCTGTTGCCCATTTCGGGCACCTCCTTTGAACACAGAGGGCAAACCTGGATGCCCTCCGGAATAATCTCACCGCAAGCGGCGCATTTATCTGCATCAGCCATCGTTGTTTACCTCCTCTGGAAAATGATATTTTGTTACTGCAATAGGAAAGTCCTCAATTTCACTTGCCCATACGCAAGAGCCTTTGCCATTAAGGCTTTCCCAGATATACGGAAAACCGCCTATACCGTCAAATAAACTTGCCATTGTGGGCTTTGCACCGCAGCATAGTGAAAGCCGTTGTAATACATAAGTCCAGGGCGGTATTGCTATACTGTTGCCGAGGGCTTTGTAGCGTGCGCTGTCGGTGCTCTCTTTATGTACTTTGCCTTTGCTGTCTGTCCATTCGCCTATGTCTGTCCAACCGTCCGGAAAGCCTTGCAGGCGTTCACACTCAAGCGGTGTAAGCCTCCGCACAATGTACTGTGCTTGGCTTTGTTCCTCGCACACACCGAGCGATGCCTCGCCGGTGGAGCTACCTGCCGACAGGCAAGGCGTTTTGTTTTCGTCTGTTATAGTATCTTGCGGCAGGTGAAAACCCACTACGCAATTAAAATTTTGTTTGTCCGGCATCCGTTGCGCTCCTCCTGCGTTCCTTGCTGTGAGGGTGTCGGTTACTTGTTTACCATTCCAATATTGATACACGATCAAGTTTTCCGAGCCCCCCCCCGTAATCGCCGCCACTGGCTTTAAGCGTTCCGCAGCCAGGGCGCCAATTTGCAAATTGGTAATTTTCAAACATTATCATCACTTTTGTACCTCCATTATCACAATCGGTGGATCCTTGTAGCTTGTTGCCAGCAGGGTAAACATCGGTTGTTCCGGCGTTGCTATGTTCCAAAACCGGGGATCGTACACATAACGAGGGGAACATTCCCCCCCCCGGTACCCATTCGGGCGTTGAGGGTTTGTACTATACCGTCCTCGGCGATTTTTACCCTGCTGTCTGCCGGATGGTTTTCAAGTGCTATGGTGGGCTGATTATCGCCACTTTGCGCTCTCAAAGCCGGTGCTTTTCCGTCTTGCCAGATATGCCCGCCAACACGGGAACAGGATCCCGGCTCAAAAACCACAACATCACCTTGTGGCGGGCTTGGTACAAAAGGGAGTACGGCGGGGCGGTCAATGGTGTTAAGGGTGTAGCTTACGCCCTCGGTCCATCCTTTTCCGTTGCACCCCGCGGTGTCGGCTCTGTCAATGCAGTTGCCTTGTATGCAATAAGCCCCCCTCGTTGAGCCTGCTGTATTAAAGCAAGTTTCAATATTTCCGGGAGTTGCTTGCCCCTCTTTTCCGCACGGTTTAATATACCTAGGCACGCCCTGGCGCTCAAAGAGTATTTCGGGGGCGGTGAGGCCTCCAAAATCTGCGACAAGTGCGATGCGTTTTCGTCTTTGGGGCACACCCCAAAACTGTGCATCAAATACTCGCCACGCAACGCTCCATTGTCCTCCCACATCGGTAAGGCATCCGGCTGGAGGCCATCCGTTTTTAGGGATAGGAACAGCGGGGGCTTGTTTGCAGGCCACTTTTGCGGTTTCTTGGAGCACGATGCTGAAATCGGCTCCTTTATTGGAGCTGAAAGCTCCGGGCACATTTTCCCATACCATATACCTTGGGCGGGTGTCTTTTCCTGTTCTGCCTCTTTCAAGGTCAGCCCTCCTCATTTCTTTTATTATCCGTAATTGCTCCATAAAGAGCCCAGATCGTTCACCGGCAAGCCCTGCCTGTTTGCCCGCAACAGAGAGATCCTGGCACGGGCTGCCGCCAATAACCACATTGACAGGCTCAACAAGGCTGCCGTTTATCTTTGTTATATCGCCGTAATGTTTCAAGGTTTCGCCTCCCTCAAAAAGTCGGGGTATAGCCCTTTGTGGAGTTCTTTTTCAATAGACTTTTTAATTTCCTCGACCGGATCCGGCATAGCCGGTGCCGCCATTGACGTTAAAAGATCCGCTGAAATCTTGGCAGCGCACTGTGCTTTGTTTCTGTCATCCTCATAGTGCCGGATGTTCTTATCAACGTAGCAGCAATATGCGTACTCAACCTCTGCGCCCGCACTCTGCTTAAAGTCCGGCAGGAAAGCAACCACATCTGCCGTATCAATCGTTGCAAAGCAGATACGCATATAATCAGCAGGCTGCATACCGATGGGCATCCAGGTTGGTGTGAGTACGGTGTAGCCCTTTTTTTTGTAGAAATTTTCAGCCTCCTCAAACTTTGCTTTATAATCGGGATCGCCGGTGATTTTTCCGGCTATGTATATTTTAGTTGCCATACTTGTTTACCTCGTTTCCCCAGACATCCCAGCCCGGTGTTGTATTCCTTGCAAAAAGCTCTATGTAAGAGTGATTTTCCCCCATCAGCTCGCGGATCTTATCTCGTGTAATATCCGGCTTTTGGGAATGGGCACGCAGCGGTGCAAAAATGAGTTGGCTTACGCTGTTGCTTGCCCTGTGGAGCTTACCCTTAGTAGCTATAAGGCAAGGCTCCGTGTTACCCCTGGTCCAACGCCCAAGGCCGAAAAAGTAGCCATTGCCACTGCGGTTTTGTTTTACCCACTGAAAGCTGATGCTTCTATACTTAAAACCCCATGCCTCAATTACTTGCAACGCCTCTTTGAGCTTTGGGTAAGTTGCCCAAAGGAAAAGCACGCAGTTATCAGCCGCCAGATCCTGCACCGGCAGGTTGCATATATCCTCAATACGCATTGTAGGGTAATGGTCGGCAGCATTGCCACTGCATCGCTTGTCCTGGTAGCTCTACGGCGGATCTGCGTATATAACGCTGTATTTTTTATTTGGAAAAGGTATCATTCTTCCTCACCAACCATTTCTTTTAAGAGAGTATCAATACATCGTGTTGTAATTATCTCATAATATTTGCCACCCCTTAAATAGGGCATAGCGGCATCTTTCAATTTCTCCGCAAACTCTTTGTATGCCTCGACTTTGATTTGCTCAACGGTTTTGAAATTCGGGCAAGGGCCTTGTACGCAATATTCCGTTACTTCACCGTCATTAGCAATGTAAAGTGTTTTCTTTATCATGACTTTTTACCCATTTATGGTACCTCCGGTAATCAATTCCGAATATGGCAAACTCCTAATCCATTCAATAAAACCAAAAGACCATTCATCCAACTTATGATTTTTGCGAGATTTATAAATATTAGCTATGACTTCATAATTCAACATGACTGTTCGGCGTTGATTATAAGAGCTCGGCAGAAGTTGAATCATTTGCCACCAATATTTTTTGTCTTGAGTTTCAAGATAAAGTTTACGAAACGTATTTAGGTTATTTACAGTAGCTTCCATCATACTTTTTGCTGAATAAACACGGCCTGGGATAGCTTCGTCAGAAATAAGATGTTCGCAACTAAACTCTTCAAGCGTAAATTCCTTATCTGCGATTTTGTGCATGGTACTACAAGAGTTAGCAACTGTACCAACCTTATATGTGTCAAATTCTTTCCACCAATATAGAGGCGCTGTAATATCCACATATACAGTAATCATTCGCATAAACTTACGGTGATCTGTGCCAGCGTTGCGAAGAGCCGTCATGAGCTTCTGGTCATTAGGACCGATTGCTAATTCGAAATAATCATCAGTGTCTTCGTCTACAAAAATATAATTATCTCTAGGCCAATTTGGGCTCCAACCACTATCACTCTTCTCCCAAGAGTTCATAGGATTGCGCATGCCTCTGATAGCAGACTCCCAACCAAGGACTTCTGTATTTTCAAATTTAATCATTAGATTTTTTTCTCCTTTATTCCTCAATTCTCATTCCGCATTGCTCTGTGTGATTACTTTATATTTGCCGTATTCTTCAATATTAGTGATTAGATATGCTTTTTTGTTGTTCATTACGGACCTCTTCTTTAAACTTAGAATATGTTTCCGAGCATTTTGGGCATAGATGCTCTCTGCCTAATAGAGTCCAGTCTTTTGGTAAAGTTTTAAAATGAAATCCAAAGCCAAACTCCGTTTCTTCACGAGCTATAACACCACAATGGTCACAGATATAAATGGTTTCACGTTTCTTCATTTGGTTTCTCCCTTAAAGTCCATATTTCGCCTTGTCTGTCGATAACCTTGTAGTTATCGTAAACCTCATTGATTGACACATTGTCATCAATAGTACATTGTATAGCATCTACTTTTGAAAAACGAATATCGGCTATAAGAAGTACGAGTGCAACCGCCGATATTGCACACCAAATACCTATCGCATCTCGTCTATCATCGTCATTCACCACGATATAAATTATAATAAAGGCAATAAGAAAACCAATAAGCACTCCTAACCAAGGAATAGGATTAAAATCACTAATAGTAACATTATTTAGTACAGTGATACCATCAATCATTTTTCAATCTCACCGCTTTCAAAGATCTTTTCAAGTACTTTCGATATTTTCTGCTATATTTTTGTAAAATCCGTTCAAGCATTACACAATTTGTTTGTTCAACCGACTCCGGTAACGCAGTTAAATATTCAAAATGTTCTTTATCGTCGACTAAAGTTTTGAATATTAAATCAAGGGCAAATTGAGCCTCAATAGGTGGGTCGCCAAGAAAATTCTCTTCGTGACTGTACCATTCGTCAATTTTCATTGTGGGGTAATGGTCGGCAGCATTGCCACTGCATCGCTTGTCCTGGTAGCTCTACGGCGGATCTGCGTATATAACGCTGTATTTTTTATTTGGAAAAGGTATCATTGTTTGCCCCCTTGTTTTTAGTGTTCAACGCCTATGTAGTCGAGCACCTCGGCAAGGCCGAGCCCTCCGTCTGCCGTAGGTTTCATACAATAGGTATACTGTTTGGGGTGCGTTTCTTTCATCTTTTGAAATCTATTAGGGGCTTTTTCGCATTGCACTCCGAACATACAAAACATACAGCCCGTGCGCGGGGCACCCGTCGTGTACCATTTTCCGGTTTCATCCTGTACGATGTCACCGTACACCCTTGCATAGGGCAAGTTGAATGTGTGCAAATACTCAAGCACATCTTGCTCGGTCCAAAAAGACAAGGGCTTTGATTTTGGTGCATTGCCGCCAAAGTTGTTGCACCCGGTCCTCAACCAGGCCTGCTCTCGACGTTTACTCTCGGCGGCCATTATTCCAACAATGGCCTTTTTACCTGTTTCTTTGGCATAATCATTGAGTGGTTGTTCTTTCATAATATAACAGCATCGGCTTGATACCTTAATGTTTGATTTATAGAGTTTTTCGAGAAATTTAGGCAGGGGCATATAAGTGTATATTTCGCCCGTTCTTTTATTAACTCTTTTACCGCATATATAGTGCTCCCACATTTCAATATCGCCACGCTCTTTTGCTTTGCGCCCATATTCAATATTTAATGCGGATCGCTTACTGCCGACAGGGTAGCCGTATGTTTCAATTACTTTGCGAAAGTTCATTTTCGGGCGCAACCAGGTTACGCTGTCAATGCTTTTAACAAACTCTCTTATTTCGGGGTACTCAAGGCCGGTATCAACAAACACGGCTGGTATATCTGGATAAATACGGCGTGCTAAATCGAGCAGCACCGTGCTGTCCTTACCGCCGCTGAATGAAACATAAACTTGCCCATTGTTCTTTATGTACCACTCAATAATGCGCGTTTGTGTAACTTGTATTTTTCGTGACAAAGGCCACGCTTGCATTACCCGCAAGTCCGCAGCCGTGTATTTGTTTTCCATTGTTTGCCTCCCATATACTGCATAGCCAAGTCTCCTAATCTTTCTTGAAAAATTTACCAACCCAACCATCGGCGCCAAGGGGCAAGCCCGGAGCCCACGGAACAGGGCGGCTCATTATTTCAACCGTTTTTGCAAGCATCGCATCGTTGTCTGCAAACGGTCTTGTATCAATTACCACCTCATCGTGTATGTGGAATATAACCGGCAACCCTGCTGCCTCCAGGTGTTCAATAGCCTGTGCCAGACAGTCACGAGCAATGGCTTGCACACAATTCTCCACGAGCTTGCCGCCGTAGGTTTCGATGCGTTTCCATTTCTTTGTGGTCTGGTCCATACCCATATATGTGATGGATGGTCTGCCCCATTGGTTTACGCCTATTTGCGGGGCATTGTAAAACAGTTTTCTGCCGCTTGGCAGCGTTATTGTCATATAGTCGGTGCCTTGGGTTGCATCCCATTCGTGGGCAAGTATAATGCTGCTTACGCCCACGCTGCCGCCTTGGGTGATAACCTGCACGGCGGCGGCATCCACCTTATACCACAGATCCCTTATGCGTTTGTTGGCATCACGCCAACGGCTCACAATATCGGGCAGATCCTCCTCTGGTATGCCCATATCAAGTGCACCCATATTGATAAGTGCGCCGGTGCTGCCTTGATAACCAAGAGCAAGCTCTGCAACCTTACCTTTTTGCCGGAGGGCGTATTCGGGGTTGCCCTTTTTTATAAGGTCAATGGGCACGCCGAACATCTGCGAGGCTGATGCCTCGTATATTTTGCCGTGAGTGCGGAAAACCTCAAGCCTCCACTCCTCACCGGCAAGCCAGGAAATAACACGAGCCTCAATAGCCGAAAAGTCGGCATCAATCAGCACATTACCGGGTGCGGCAATAAACGCGGTGCGTATCAGCTGTGAGAGCGTGTCCGGCACGCTACCGTAAATGATTTTTAAGGCATCCAGCTTACGCCCTTTTACGAGGTCACGGGCAAGCTCCAACGGCTCTGTATAGGTACGGGGCAGGTTTTGTACCTGCACCAAACGCCCCGCCCAGCGGCCTGTGCGGTTGGCACCGTAAAACTGTAAGAGCCCACGCACACGCCCATCCTGGCACACAGCCTGCTCAATGGCATCGTATTTTTTGGTACTTGTTTTACCGAGTTCCTGCCGGATCTCAAGCATACGCTGTACTTCCGGGCTGTTATCATCACGGGCGAGCATTTTGGCAACGGTGTCCTTGCGCAGGTCTGTTATTTCTTTGTCAGTTTCTTTTTCCAACCAAGCTGAAAGTTGGGCTACGCTGTTGGGGTTGCTTAGCCCGGATATTTTCACGGCCTCGGTTGTAAGGGTGTTGCGGACCGTTGCCCCAAGCTCAAGGGCACCCTCAACCATCCCCATATCAACGGCAACGCCTCGGCTGTTTATAATAAGATCTGTTTCCCATTCCTTTTGCACCCAATCGGGGATCTCGATAGCAGATAATCTGCGCTCAATTTCCATTTCGGTCACAACATCCTGGCAGTTGTACTCTTTGAATAACTCCCAGCGCTCCGGCGCGTGGTGTGGGTAGTTCCGTGTTCTGCCGCCATTTGCCTTTGATGGGGCACACGGTACGCAGAAATAGCGTATAAGGGCTTTGCCGGTATTCAGCTTACGTTTATCCTCCGGCAAGCCCAACGCTCTTCCTGTGGCGTCCAAGCCTGCTGTATAGCCGGCATACAAGCCGTGGAACATTGTGCAACGCCACTGCGCCGGTGGCAGCTGCCTGCCCATATACCGGGACAGGCAGCCCCACTCAAAGGGCGCGTTGTATGCGTGTTTTAAGCACTGCGGATCAAGCAACGCCTCGGCAACCCACTTGGGGAGCGTTTCGCCTTGGGCAAAATCACAGCACACCGGCTCCGCACCGTTAAGGGAGTAGGCAAAGAGGAGGATCTCAAAGTCAGGGCTTTGTATGTACTTTTGGGCACCGGCTTTTTGTATCGGCACACTTGAAAATGTTTCAAGGTCAATACTTAAATGATCCATACTCTTTTACCTCCTTTTCGTAAATTTCCGGTGTGATATTACCAGGGCAGCCCAGTAATTGGGTTTACTGCAGGGTGGCTCTGCGACTGTGCAGGTGCTGCCTGTTGGGGTGTAGTGGGCTGTGCCTGCGGATAAACGGGAGAGGCGGTCGTCTGCGCTGCAAAGCTCTGACCGAGCCCCTCAAAGTCGCTGGCAGCGGATGCGCCACCGGCAAGAGCCTCACCATCTCGGGTTTTAAGCACATTACCAAGGCCACAGCCTACACCCTTGCTGCCCGCCGTGTCGTAGGCAAAAAAGTTAATAGTTACACGGGCATACATACCGCTGTAGATGTCCGAGGGGGCGAGTTCACAATCAAGATTGTCAATACCGACAACTTGAGGCTTGTTCTTGGTGCTGGCGGTCAATACCCAATGCCCTTTGCACTCATCACCAAATGGCAAGCCGGACGGACGGAGCCCGTCACCGTCGTGCACAATCTGCTTGGGTGTGGGGTGTGCACCGCCCCATTTCTTGCTTACGCCGTCATCATACGCCGCCTTAATAGAGGCGTTAATGTCGGCAATGGTTGCGGCATCGGTCTTGGGGATAAGCAGCGTAACGCTGTACTTGGGCTCACCACCCTGTTGGGGTGCTCTGGGGGTAGTAAGGTTGGCGTAGGAAAGTCTTACTTCGCCGGTTAATACTTTGGTTGCAATGTTCTGGTACATAATTCTTGAACTCCTTTATTACGTTAATTTTCATTCGGCGCATTGTTTGTATTTGGCGCCTTGGTTGTTTCCATAAACTGCTTGAGCCCTACCTCTACCAAGCCGAGGTACCCAAGCACCTTTTTGAGGGTTTCGGTGTCGCTTGCTTTAATAGCGGCAGAATCACCGACAAACGCCTCTATAATTTCTTGTGTAGCTTTGCTAACCTTTTTGCCCTGCTGAACGATACGCATGCCGAGCTTTGCTTCCTCCGGTGCGTCGCTTTTAAGCATTGCTTCGATTAACATATCTGACAGCATATCGCAGGCCTGGTTGCGGGCTCTCATTTCCTCAAGTCCATGGGGGGTACATTCGTTAAACATTTCCTCAAGTCCATGGGGGGTACTTTCGTTAAACATTTCCTCAAGTCCATGGAGGGGTGGGGTACTTTCGTTAAACATTGTTGCTTGCCTCCCTATAATCATTAAAAATGTGTTTTGGCTTTAAGCATTTATCCCGGCAAAGTCTGCGGCGGCAGGGTTGTAAGCCTCCCGTTTATCCGTAAGCAAGGCAAGGGTGGGTTTTCCAACGGGCTTTACCACAAAGCTACCGAGCTTGTCCGCAAATTCGGTTTTGCCCATAAGTTTCTCAAGCTCTGTAAGTGTTTTGGGCTTTAGGTCATACAAGAGCGCCTTATCATACCCGGCGGCCATAGCGGCGTTAAAGGCTGCATCTGTGTCCGTAAAGGTGCGATTGCTCCTACCTGCAACGGCTTTCCAACCGGGGATTGTACCGCCTTTGAGAATAGTGCCGAGGGCGTATTCCTCAAGATCCTTGTACCACTTGACAAGTTCCTTGCCCCTTACAAGCAGATCACCAATTTCGGCGTCGGAGAGAAGTCCTGTAGGAATGCCGTCCTGACCGTCCACCTCAGCTTGTTCAAGCTGCTCCGGGGTAGCTTTTGTAAGCGGTACACAGTCCTTAAATTCCTCAAGTGCGGTGTTTTGGTCTGCACGGGCTTTGCATTTCGCTTTGCCACGGCAAAAACGGCAATGCTCACCGGGGCAAAACTCCCCAAGCCCCATATAAGCCTTTGCGGCAATAGGTTTAATGCTTTCACCCCAAGCAAGCAGCTCCTCAACCGTTATGGTTTCACTGCTCGGCTCCGTCTGAATGCGGGGCTGGTCTATCGTCATACAAACCTTTTTGATACTGCCGCCATAAACGGGCTTGTACCGTTTCAGAGCACCAAGGGCATACAACCGCATTTGCGGGTTGTTTTCGGCCGATACGGGTACGCCCTTACCATGCTTATAGTCGGTGATGCTCAAGGTATCACCGCCGATCATAATGCAATCGCAGGTGCCAAAACCCTCTGGTACATATTCGGCAAAATCAACCTGAACCTCGGCAGCCACATTCGGCTTTGCGTTATACTGCATAGCCCTTTCGGTAAGGTGCTCCAGGTACAGATCCGAGGTCTTGTCCATCTCGTCCTGATAAAGTGGGTTTTCTTTCAGCTTTTTAAGCCTTGAGGTGTAAGTGCGTGGCTTAATCTGCGTAGTAAAGTGCTTAATAACTTTCAGCTCACAAATAGCGTGAGCCAGGCGGCCCTCCTCCGCATATTCCGATGTGTTTTCCGGGAATTGCTCCTCAAAGCGAGGGGCTGCGGTGCAATGCAGCCAACGGGCTGCGGAGGATGCCGACAGCAGAGCGTGTTTTTCCGGTGTTGGCATTGTTATCCCTCCTTAAATCAAATCGCTGCGCCCAGGGCTCTTAATTCGTTTGCAACGGCTCCGTAGCTTTCGGGCGCAAGTTCTGTAAGACTTGCCACACCAAACTTGCCGAGTAGCCCCATAAGCTGATCCATCTTTCCGGCATCAATAAGTGCCGAGCCTGCGGTTGCAATCATATCAAGCGTGTACTGCGGTGCAGAGGTCGGAACAGCGGGAGCCGGTGTCACATTAGCCGTAGGTGTTACGGCGGGGGCAGGCGTGGCAACCTGGGCGGGGGGAGG
>ERZ1034984.556-NODE-556-length-41084-cov-6.364791_pt1 | contig 41084 bp, 26 predicted proteins | sample MGYA00520589_ERZ1034984 | MGnify/ENA primary metagenome ERZ1034984 (study PRJEB33766, sample SAMN09781790) | gut metagenome | biome: gut microbiome | host: Homo sapiens | place: Madagascar | study: EMG produced TPA metagenomics assembly of the PRJNA485056 data set... | reverse complement strand
TTCTGCCGAATTGCTGCCGATGGACGAATTTGCATGATGCACCTCCCGTAAATAGTTTTTAGTGTCGTTTTACCCACTTTTATGATAGCACTTTTCTGCTATCATATCAATACCAAATAGCTATGTGGATTACCAATGGTTAAAACACTTTAGAAGGTTCACCTCGAAAAAAATAGGCACCCCCGATTTTTTTCGAGAGTGCCTTGCTGGAATACATTATAGCTTATACTTTTTCTTTCTCTTGACAATTGCGCCAGCGATTAACCCGCATAATGTAATTGCAAACAACAAATGCTTGAAGCCCCCTGGAATTCCCGTAACTGCGGTTAATCCACGGTAGTTGATAAATGTTACATTGATGTTTCCATCAGTAGAATCTACGTTTTCGATTTCCGTACTCAATGCTTTGTTGCTTTCATCGTTGGCCGCCTCTTTCTTCGCAATGACTGCGTCCTTTTCATCGGATGTAATCTCATAAGATGCCTTATGGTTGTTGCCCTCTTCCGCAAAAGTATATGTAGCACCAACCGGCAGCTTCTTGATGATGATTTTTTCTCCATCCTTTAGCGTAAAAGTCACTTTCGCATTGCCATTTTCATCGGCTTTCATTGTCAGATTATCTCCGATCTCATAGGTAACGCCTTTTGTCAGACCGGTAAATGTTCCAGTAAAGTGAAAATCGTACTCTGTATCTCCTAAAGAACCTTTCACCTTCTTTTCGATTGCAACATTCTTTGATTCTTTATCATCATACATTGTAACCGTTTTATCATTTACGGCAGTCTGGGAAGTAGAGGACACAACTTTTCCGGATTCATTGACTGTGAATTTTATGTCTTCTGTCTTGTCGTATCCTTTTGGTGCAGAGGATTCTGATAAAATATAGTCTCCTTTCGTCAGCTTTATTTTTTCTGATGTAGATGTGCTTGTCCATGACTTTATTACTTTACCGTTACTTGTTTTAAGTACAAGCTCTGCACCGGAAAGCATATCCTCTGTCCTGAAATCTCTCTTTTCGAATTCAATATCAAATTCGGAAAGTGCATCTTCCATAGTGACATTAGCAGTTTTTTGTTCCTGCCAGGATCCATCTTTTTTGATTTCCAGCAGCCCTTCGGATGTAATTCGGAAGGTAATGCTTTCTGCTATTTCATATCCGGCTGGTGCATCATCCTCTGTTAAGGTATAGGTTTCTCCGTATGCCACTTCCAGGTCTTTTGCCTTACCATCAGAAACCCAAGTTTCAATTGTATCACCATCTGAATTTTTCAAGGTTAACTTAGCTCCGGACAATTCCTGGGAACCGCCTGCCTGCACCTTATTTATGGTGATTTTCTTTGTATTTACCACATTGTTGAACTGAATGGTCACAGCATTTTCAGCGACGAGAGAATTTTCTCCTGTTGAAATTTCTTCATTATTGGAGAAATTAGTTTTTGTTGGTGTCGTTACAGTACCAACACCCTTTTGCACAACATAGGAAGCCGTATACTGAGGATCTGCCAGTTCAGTAACATTGTATGTTGCCCCTGCAGGCAGGTCGTCAAAAGAAACGGATTTTCCATGTTTCAGAGTAAATGAAACATCTGCTTTACCATTTGCATCGGATGAGAATTTTGTAATCTCTCCCTTAGATGGGACAACCATTTGCTTATATCCTTCGATAGCAGTTGTCACAGTGCCTACTCCAGAACCTGCATACGTTGTTTCAATGGAGAAGGTTTGCTCTGTGCCGGAAATAGCTGCAACATAGTCGCCCGTAGATAGATTCATCGTTGCGGTTCCATCTTTACCGGTAGATATGGTTCCGATCCGGTCTCTGTCCTCCGTATTTTCATAAATACTGATATTCACATTCTTCTTTGGATTCTTCTTTTCATTCAGTGCGGTAAATGTTATCTGTCCGGTATTGCTGTTATATTCCGCACTTACCGTTACATTTTCCGGTGTGCTGAATGTGTATTCTGTTTCCGGAGTCAAATTCCGAAGGTTTATTTTGTAATTAAACTCCTTGGTTTTATCGCCCAATTTCCCGATAACATTTTTCTTTATAGTAAGCCCCGTATCCAGCGGAATATGGGTTGTCGTTTGATTTGTATCAAACTTGTTATCGGATACAATTGTTTCCCCTTGGTTTTTGAATTTTATCTCGGATGCATCACTGTTTATGCAACCTGCTTCTTTCAGCTCATCCATGCTTACATCCGGTGGCAAGAATACGGTGAATGTAAGTTCTGCAGTTCCGCCCGCTTTTAGAAGCTCCTTATCGTGTAACGATGCCGTCAGCGTTCCGCTTATATCGCTTGTATCATAACTTATGCTGTATGCATCATTTTTATAAGTAGTTACTTCTTCAGTATCTGGATTCTCTGAAGGCGCATCTGTTTTTACGATAGCGCCTTCAACTGCAGTGCCATCTTTTTTATAGAATTTTGCGTGAACCAGATTATTATCCGGATCCTCACTCAGAATTGTTTCAAGATACGGTGGCATATAGTCTGTGATGCTGAAATTCGATGCTCCCGGCTGTACTTCTTGTTTTATAGTATATGTCCATGTTGAATTTCTGTTTTCTACTGTATTTTCTGTTACCTCCTTTTCTTCCCCTGTACCGTCTTTTGTGATGTTATCTTCATCCGACACTGTTTTCTTAGGTTCCGGAGCATCTTTTGTGTTTGTAAATGTGTAAGATGAATTTGTTGCCAGCGTCTCCCACGGCGTGCTAAGTGATTCTCCCTTGTCAGAAGAGGCATTTAACTGCTCAATGCCGCCCAAAGTCTCTACTTCATATGATGGGGTATATCCCTTACTGTTTTTTTCTTCTGTAATTTTAAAGGTTGCATTACTCGGAATTTTTCTGATTTTATAGGAGGAACCAGCTTTCAATGTTATATCCAGTTTACATTCTCCGTTACTATCAGCAGTAATGGTTTTAGGCCCATCGCCAAAACCTGTATATGTTTTTCCTTGTTCCAAATTCTTAAGTTCGATATGTGCACTAAATGTGTCACTATCATTGGCCCCATCACCGGAAATTACTTTATTAATTGTTAAATCACTAGATGAATTATATGTATTTGTAATAATCAGTTTCTGATCCGTGCTAATGGTTTGATCCGACATATCAAACAAAGAATTTTTCCCGTATGTACCCGTTTCTTCTTTCAGGACTTTGTTATTCTCCGTATCCTTAAGCACAAATTTCGGCACAAATTTCACACCGCTTTCTTCCACTCCCAGTTTTGCCGTTCCTGGGATGTTTTCGAACCTTAAAGTCTTCCCTGCTTGAAGCGTTATTTTCACCGCATGCTCATTTTGGAGTAATGAGTTTGTTGGAATATTTCCGGCATCATCTGTAGTAAACGAAACGCTTCCATCAGTGGATGTATAGGTTTTATTTGGCTCTAAATCTGTACCAATAAGCTCAAACGCGTATTTCTGGCTTGATGTTGTATTTTGGCCATCAATTTCCACTTTTTTCTCAATCTCGAAGCTGTGTTTAGCACTTCTGCTATTTGTAAATGTGTATTCAATATTTTCATCACCAAAAGTTTCAACTCCGGATTGCAGGCCCCAATTCAATGGTTTGGTTTTGCGTGTGTTAAATAAGGCTTGCAACACATTATTAAAGGCACCATCTTCATCGAGCTTGCTTATTCCGGCTGCAGCATCTTTATTGGTTGAATCCGACCCAACTGTAACTTCGTATTTTGTGTCATAAGGAAACTCTGTTTCAAAGCCATCTGGCAGTGTCGTTCCCTCTCCCGATGCAGCGATTTCTTCTACAATAAACTGCGCTCCTTTCGGGAGGCCTTCAATGCGATAGGCCTTGGTAATGTCATCTCCGCCGGCCTTCATGCTGAAATATTCTTCGATTTCTCCAGATGTATCATAACCAATATCTCCCGGCTTTTTATCTGTTGTAGGCGTTACGCTTTTCACCAAGGAAGCATCGTAATCCTCACTATCTTCACTTACTGCGGCACCCGGCAGATAAATTTTATACGAAACGTCAGGGTCCAAACCTTTTATGTGGTAATAAAAATTAAACTCCCGGTCTTTATCGCTATTTTCAATAAGATCACCTGAAAGCTTCTTCTTAATTGCCAGCTCATAGCCTTCCTGTTCGGTTTTCGTATTTACAAAGTTGTACACTGCATTTGGGCCAATCATTTCTTCCGGCGTGGAAAGATCAAGACCAATATCGGCAGAGGCTTTCAGTCTTGTTGCTTTCTCCGCTTCCGTTGTATAGGATGGAGCATATTGTTTTGTGCCCTTTTCGGTGATTTTGTATTTTGCGCCATCATTTAACCCGAAAATATTTAGTTTTTGTCCGTGTTTTAATTGTGCTTCCAGTTTTGCTTTTCCATTCTGTGGAGTAATTCTCTTTACGTCTATACCGGTCTTTGCCGTATTTGTGCTTTTCTTTGAGAATGAATAGGACATCTTTTCATATGTTGCTGCCATTCCCAAAGGGTTTGCATCAAAGGCTTCGACAAGTTCAGTCTCCGAATACTTTTTCCCGGTAGACATGTTCTTCCAAGTCCCGGATGGCGGGAAAGTATCCGCTACCGGTGTAAGTATGCAATTTCTACCCAGCACAATTGTTTTAAGTGCACCCATGCCCCCATAAAATTTTGTGACAGAGGAACCAAAACTTCTCATATCCAGAGAAGATATGTTCAAATGCTCTAGAGAAGCGCATCCATAAAACATATTGTCTGCATTTGTGATACCTTCAAAATCTAATCCGGACAAATCAATTCTTTTAATGGATCCGCACCACTCAAACATATGCGCCGTGTTTGTTATGCTTCTGGCATTTTCAGATTTCGGGAAAGTTATTTCAGTAATGGCCGAACAGGACTTAAACATGCCTTCTGCAGAGGCAATCTTTTCAAAACAAAAGTTTGATAAATCCAGGGAGGTCAAAGTATTACACATATCAAACATGTAATCCATTACCTCACAGGACTCTGTCTTGAACTTGCTTACATCAATCGTCTTTATTGATTTGCATCCGGAAAACATGCGGCTCATATTTACGGCTGGATACGAATTCCATCCACTGGTATCTATCGATGCTACGCTTGATAGAAGGTAAAGCATGTATGAGCTGTCTTCGGCTAATGCTATATTTTGTTCAGAGCAGTAATAGTATACGGTTCCATTACTAATCCATGCCGGAATACTTAGATATCCAGACTGCTCCGGTGATAGATCAACGGTGGTTACTCCGGAAGCAGGGGCTGCTGCGGATCTCTTAATTTCTTTGATAGTATTATCTGTCGAAGTATACGCAGCAGAACTGTTTCCGGCAAGTTTTTTAAGCTTAACATTCACATTTCTTCCTGTATCAAATTGAGCTTTCTTGTCCGGTTCTTTTGTCCACTGAGCATACAAAGTTATACTCTTATCAGGTGCGTCTGCCCCCGCTTTATAGGCGGTACCGCTCCCATCAGAGGAAGTGTTCCAGCCGCCAAAGATATATCCAGTCAAAGTTGGATTGGCAAGCTTCGTATCACTTTTATTACACTGAATTTTGTCTACCGAGTCTTGACATGTAACAGCGGAAGTGCAGTTTACTGAAACTGCCGGGATTCCGCTGGGGGTTCCTAGAAGCTTATTCCCTGCTGTATCTAAAGTATTTGCATTGTATGTTACCGTATACTGTGCGTGGGCCGGTACGGTAACTGCCTCTTTTGCTGTTGCATTTCGCAGCGGGGTATGCGTCGTTTTTGGTTTTCGGCAATGGGCAAAACCATATTTTTTAGCAGCGGAATGTGCTTTTGTATATGTTGCTGATTTGCTTCCAATTTTGTAATACGTTTCGGTATGATTTGTTCCGCCATCTTTATAGGTGTAGTTTTTTGTTGTCATTGCTTTATGGGTATGGCTGTCTGTGCCACTGGACTGTATAAAAACATCGCCATTTATAGACGTTTTAAGGTTATCTTTATAAACACCCATAGCACCGGTCGCGGTTACGGTATACTTAGCAGCATCAACATTTTTACCTGTTGTTGTTACTTTTACAAGCACTTTCCGGGCGATTTTTCCCTCATAAGGCAACCATGTTGACGAAGAGGCCGTTACTGTGGCATATGCTGCAATAGCGCATATCAAAGCTAACAAAATTCCTATTATCACCGATAATACGTCATTAATTCGATGTCCACGGTTATGTGTCTTTTTCAATGCTTCTCCCCCCTTTCCTTATTTTTCTTTTGCTGCTGTATCATTTTTTGGTTTTGTAAAAATAACTTTTATTTTCTCCCCGGAGTCTGTATATTCAAAATCTGCATTTTTACGTATGAGTTTTTTATCACCAATTCTGATTCCATCGCTCGTTTCTGACCAGTTTTCATTCGTGGCGTTCCCATTCAGGACCAGTGATCCATCGCCTTCGTAATTAAGCACAAGAAGAGATTGACTTGAAGCCTTTTTATTTAACTTTCCGTTCTCATATACTTTTGCAGCGTAGCTTCCTGTATATTCCGAAGAAGATTCCGGTGGTTTTAAGCCAAACAAAAGGCACCAGATAATAATTATCAGTCCAACAATGATAAATATCTGTTTGCTCGTTCTGTTATTTAAATTGAGTTTTGTTTTATTTTTCATAATTAAAATCCTTTTCGTTGGCTGGAAAAGCGTTATATAAATCTGCAGGAAAGAACGTGTATTTCACTGTTGATGCAGTATAATACGCTCTTCCCTGCACTTTCCGTGTACTATTTATTGGTTACACGTCATTGTTACATCTGTTCCAAGGAATGATACCGTGAAATCGAAAGACTGAGATGTACCATCCATAAGCCAGTCAACATAGTCATTTGCATGAATCAATCCCTCGCTATTTGTCCTCTTAACGATGCATTCACCATCCGGCCTTGTGATTTTGATTGGCAGATCTTTAAGATCTACTGCATCTCCGGCTGTTTGAGATACCTGCAGGTTCCCGTTTGCATTAATGGTAATGTCGAATGTACCTGTTCCCGGAACAACTGCGAAATAAGTTCCTTCCGCCAGCTCATCCATCTCTACCTCATAATCAAATGCCTTATCAGATTCATCACTGGTCTGTTTATTGACTTCGATGTCATAGGTATTGATTTTATTATTGAAGGTTACCGTATCCGTATAAGTCGATCCGGAGCTGAAGGTTTCTTTATCCGTTTCCAAATCGCTTTTTGCAGAGGCCTTGTCCTGATCCAGTATACTGGATGGGCTGTTTTTCGTAGATGTGTTTTTTCGTTCAACCACATAGCTTGGAGAGTATGCATTTTTCTTTTCCGTCACGCTGTATTTTGCCCCTTCTGGAAGCCTGCCAATAACAGCCTTGCATCCATTCTTAAGGCTAAACGACACATTCGCATTTCCATTGTCATCCGATTTAAAAGAAACGATTCCGTTTGTACTTACAATACTATCACCTGGATTGAATGAGACAACTTCTTCCTTAGTTCCATCTTCACCGGTTTCCGTTATGAGTTCAGCATCAATTGTTTTATCTGCATATTTAATTTGGAACGAAGTGCTGTTCTTATATTTTATCCAGTTAATATATCCTTCCAAATCCAAAATACCATCCGTACCTGTCGTCAGATGCTTTACTTTACCATCGCTTCGGATGATATTGATAGGAACTCCTAAAACATAAGCCGGATCTGCTGTAGCGTCCGGGTCTTCAACATCGGTATCGCTTTTTTCATCGTGTTTTACCACCGCAATTTCATAGTTGGACTTATTGTTCAGTTCATATTGTACAAGATCAGCGTTGCTCTTACTTCCGGTAAGGATTGCTGCATACACACTGTTTTCTTTAAGTCCTTCTAACGATGCAGTAAAATCGAATGCGTCGGAGTCATTGTTATCGTTTGTGGTTTTTTGTACCACCAACTTATTATTATCTCCGGAATCTGGCATTGTGTTTGTGAAGTCGTATCGAATCGTTTTTGATACTTCTCTATTATTAAAAAATATATTAGAATCAGATACATATAATCGGTCACATGCCTTTTCATTGGCATACTCGTTTAATGGCTCTTGCGGCGTTGTGGCATTGGAATCATACACATATTTTTTACAACTTGCTATGTATTCGCTTGCATCTTCAATTATATCAACTGTGGTTCCAGGATCAATTCCTTGAAATTCAATGAACTCATTATTCTTCAGTGTTTCATCCACCTCGAAATAAGTATCTTCCTGCTCTTGCCAGGTTCCGGTTTTTATTATTTTTTTATTTCCATCGCCATCAATAGCATACTTCGTATATATAACATGTTTTAGGCTTGTGTTTTCATAAATTTTGAAGTTCTGAAGGGTAATTGTGAACTTAAATTCTTCATCTGGATTAGCATCTGCTCCAACAACTTTTTTACTTATAATCAGCTTATGTTGCACTTTCGTGCTGTTTGTAAAGCAATATCCGACATTGTAGTTTGTATTACTAATATTTTTGAATGTTTCTTCTTCGGTAGAAACTCCTTTCCCCGGATCACCGCTTTTTGCAGTAACAGAAATTTTTTCGCTTTTAAAACTTGTCTGTGCGTCGGGTTTATCTCCGTCAAGTGCAGCATACGACGCAGTATATGGTGTTGAATCTCCTAAATATTTACCGCCTTTCTCCTGAATCACATATTTTGTGCTGGATGGTAAATTGCCAAAAACAATATACGGCGTGTTACATTTATTGTTTGAATCAAAATACGGATTAATGGATATATCAACGTTTGCTGTTCCGTCGTTATCCGACCTGAATGATTGTGTTTTATTAGAGTTCCCATTAATATTCATGATCTGATAACTATATGATTTTGATGCATCCAAGTTTCGGAACCGAACGTTAAATGTGAAGGTTTCTTTTTTTAGCTTTTCCATATCCGCAGATGAGGCTTTCCCTTCATATGCCGAATCCCATAGGCCACCTGCAGCCTTTTTGAATATGTATAATCCATGTGTTGTATTTTGAGAGTTTTCAACTGTGCTTGTCAGATAATACGTCTGATCCGATGAATCGTACTCCGCATTGTTATAGGATAATGTCACCTTCATCTTTTCCGGATTTAGATCATATCCGGCCGGAGCAGAAATCTCTTTAATGTAATACACGCCTTCATCCAAATTGTCAGATGTTGCAATACCGTTTGTCGTTTTTATGGAAGCTACTTTATCTGTGCATTCCGCGTTCTTATATATTGCGAATTCAGCCGTTCCGGAAGTAATCAGTTCGTTTGAACTCTCATCCACCTTTTTAATTCTGATTTTTAGCGGACTCTGCTCGTTAATGATATACTTCTGATTTTCATCAATACTAAGAACGGTTTCCTTATTTTTGAGGGTTACATTCCTCGGTGCCGCAAGCTTATATCCCAGCTTGGAGTAGGTCTGTTCAATGACATAAACATTCCCAGGAGCTGCAGTTCCTGCATATAAATCTACGGATACTGCGGATCCGTCCGTTCCAGTTGTCATTTCTGCAGCATATTTCATTGTTGCTGTATTCTTTTTCAATGCAGCCTCATAGGAGCCATATGTTTTGTTATATATTCTGAACTTTGCTCCAGATTCTGGTTTTATCTCTCCCAACAGACTTTTTGTTGCTTTTTTGATTCGAACTTTTCCTTTTTGTGGTGCTGAGATAGTTACCGTAAATTTGGCCTTTTCAGTTGACGAATCCGAGAAAAAAGCCAGATTCTGTGTGCTGCTAGTTGCAGTTAATTTCCATGCTGTCAGTGAGCCAAGATTTCCCTCAACATTTTTAGTGAATCCCCCACTGATGCTCGGATCACATTCAAAGTAAAAATAGGCCCCCGTTTTTATTGTGACTTTTTTCCCTGCGGCATAAGACGTGTATGTGCTTTTTCCGGCTTGTTTTAAATATAGTGTTGTTTTCTTTGGGACTGAGAAATCAAAAGACTGAAGTTTTGAACCTGTTACATGGAATTTTGTTCCGGCAGTCGTATATTTATTTTTTGTCGCATCGTATATAGCCTTTACAGTCTTCTTTCCACTGCTTGCAACTGTAAAACTGGCATCGTCTGTTACTTTGAAGCCTTTACAGTAAGCATACGCTTTTTTTACAGCGCTTTGGTATTTGGAAGATAAAGATCCTCCGCCGAAAATTTTAAAAGCTTTTGTCCCCTCATATGCATAAGCCAGCGTTATATGCATGAATGCATAATACTGATTTTTAGTATCAATGTATCTGCTTAGCTTATTCTTTTTCATATATGCTCTGAAATCGGATTCTCCTGGGGCGCCATCGACAAAATACATGACCTTCGACATCTTGTTATCATCACTAAGCTGTTTTGCATTATATGATTTTGATGCCGGAATCGCAAGCCGTGGCTCCAAGCAGAAAGCATCCTTTGTAACAGTCTTTCCGTTCTTTTTGAATGTAACGGTCTTTTTATACGTGTATGCTCTGCCTCCATCGTATTTTATTATATTACTTTGGTGGAGCGTTACTTTCAATGTTGCTGCGTTCACCTCATAGGCATTTGTCATAACAAACGATGCTATAAACAATATTGTAAACACGAGACTTATCACACTTCTGCAGATTTCTTTTGACGACATGCTTTACTCCTTTCCTATAGCAGTTCTACTGTTCTGTTCTTTCTACCAGTTCTATGCGGTAAGCAAGGCATTCTAACGTACATCGGAAGCCGGGCAATTTGAAAGTTTCCTCGAAAATTACGTCCCATGGAGTTGCATCCGGGATATAATCGATATTCGAGTCTATACAAATCGGCATCTCTTTTGCTGGAAGTCTGCTTTTGCTTGCATGCCTATACTTGTATATGTCCTCCCAGTGGATGGTTTCTATCACATTTCCACTCACATGTTCAAACCAATGACCATTTGAATCTGTTCCAAATTCCCAGCTTTCATAGATCCGAAGGACTACATGACCGTTCTCCTCTTCAAAGCGCAACGATGCTGCGCAGCTAATTGCATCATCTTCTGTTTCGTAGTCAATAGGGATTGGAACTTCGATCGAGTAATTTGGTCCAGAATAATCATCACAAAGCTTGTTTCCAACCAACTTTTGGCGATAAAAATCTGCAATGCAAATGTGTCTGTAGCAGTACTTGTTTATAGGATTTTCATCGCACTTGCTTATTGTGTCCATTCCTGTGCTTATTCCATCGTCTGTACTTTCTACAGTTTCACCTTTAGGAGCAGCAAGTTCGTCTTCTTCTATGATTTGATTGACTTGAATTTCTTTGTTTATTTCTTTATTCTTTGAACTCATAAGAAAAATCCTCTCTTTCTTTTTTGCATAAAACCGTTACCATAAAAGCATTACCAGCAAGGTGGATAGAAGTTGATTCTTATTTTCTTTTATGAAGTTCTTCTTCCAGCGCCACCATTCTCTTGTTATATGGCTTAACTATCAATAGCATGAAAGTGATCCAAAGAAAAACAAGAAATATGCTGAAAAGCGCGCATATGAAGAGCAGCGATTTTGTGGAATCTCCTGTCATAACCCCTATTATGGATTTCTTCTGATTTTGCGACTTACTTTTAAACGTATCTGCATATATCAGCTCTGATTTACCATTATCTCCGGCCCTTTTGATGATGATGCTTCCTTCTCCGTTGTTAAGAGCACATACAAAAACATTAAATTCTGCATTGTCTTCTTTTAGACCATCCACCGTGGTTATATTTTTTCGAACAACTGTATACGCATATACATCCGGCGTTGTATATTTTATCTTACCGAAATGTGTTTTCCCGGATTTCGTCATAACAACTTCCTTTTGGCCACCATACTTACCATCCGGCATTGGAGTTTCTTCTGACGCAGCTTTTAATGTGAATGTACACTTAACATTCTTTTTCATTTTCGCTTCATTGCTGATTACGTATTCAAGCGGGATGTCTACTGTTACCGGTTGATTATATGATGCATTCGAATGGATATCTGAAGATACGACGGGATCATATTCTTCAGCGAATACAGACGTCGGTGCTTCGAGAAATGTTATAAACAATAAAAGAGCTACAATAATGAAAAACATTAGTTTGGAATGTCCATTGCGCCGGACCGGCAAATGATTAGATTGACTACCCGGTATTTTAATCATAACGCTCTCCTCCTCAAAACAGTAAATACCTTGCCTTTTATATTTGTTCTTTCTATTAATCCAAGAGATCGTGAATCTACAGCATCTTCCCGCTTATCCCCAAGCACAAGAAATCTCCCTGATTGGATTACTGATGGATATTTTAGTTTGTCGTATTTGGATGTTTTCGTTTCGTAGTATATGCCCATTCTTTCTTGAACAGGCTGCATATTTCCATCAATCGTAAGCTTACCTCCTTTGGTTCTGCCTATAGCAGAACCCGGGCACGCCTGTATGCGTCCGATTCTCGTTTTATTTCCGGCATTATATAAAACAACATCGCTGTTCATCAGACTTCCTTTTCCAAGTCTGTAATAGATAGCAACATCCCCTTGCCTTACTGCCGGATACATATCGTCCGTTTGAACGATTGCTACACCGAAAACAAAAGTGAAGGTAATGAAAAGTGATGCTCCTATAATCAACAGTTTCAGTATGAGTTCCATTCGAATTTTCTTGAGAATTTTCTTCTTTCTCGATATAGTTTCCTCTGGGGAAAGTTTTCTTTCCTGGGTTTCCTGACTTTCTTTCAAATTTCCTGATTTGTTTCTTTTTTTTCGTGCTTTGAAATGTTTTTTCCCAGGAGTACTGTCATTCCGATTGTTCCTCATTATTGTTCCTTTCATCATTTCTCATTTCTCTTTCATCAGAACATAGGCGGCACAGGCGGCGAGTGATTGGCATATCGTATATGCCTTTGCTATTCGTGCTTTTGTTTCCCATACATTTTGCAAAAAACAATGATACGGTCTTCGTTCATATCTCCGGAACATGTAGATAATGTCAATATTTTTTCTCCATCCTTAAGTTCTGCTTTCCGATGATGGATAGATATTCCGGAAGCGTATGTTAACACATTTTTACCCATCGCTTTAACATTGTATATCCGGTCATCATATGCGTTCACCTTTGCAACACCAACGACTTTTAATTTGTAATCGTATTTAGGGGTAAGCAATTTTCCCATTTTATATTTATTGAAGAATTCTTGCTTCTTATATTTAACCAGATCTCCGAACATGGCCCCTCCGGTCATGTGGTGTCCATGGATAACATTGTAATTATCTGAGAAATCTGGGTTGTTTTCGTAATCTAAAAAAACGGTTCCACCTGCGTAGTGGTCGCCGTTGAAGTCTTTATCCAGATATTCAAAATTGTCTTTCCCTTGTACCACTGGATGATCAATGTGTGTTCCATCCATTTTAATCCAGGCACAGATATCTGGATTCTGCTTTTTTAGTTCATCAAAATCATGATATTTGACAAGCTCATCTCCATATCTTGTCATATTCATATTGTCATATATCGTTGACCCGATGTAGGCCAGCAGCAGGATCATCACAATGAATATCAGATTATCTATTTTCCTGCTTATTTTTAAATTTCGTCTTATTTTTCTATTTAACTGGTCAATTTCTATTTTTTGACTTTCTGTTTGCAAATCAGGCACAATTATTTTCTCCTGCTTCCTTCTTTTCTTTTATTTTTCGATATGGGTATAGGTGTTCCAAAACAATTAATTAAGGAGGCATCTTTTTTAAGGATGCCTCCTTATGCTAAGCATGTCTTATTGCAACTTTTCGTGGTTAGTATTCTTAGTTTGAATGGGCTATGCCCTAATTAGTTCAGAAGCATAATCTTCTATTCGCTTAGATCGTCGCTATAACGTCTTCTTCTGATCATCAGTGCAATTCCCAGAACAAGGATACCAGCTACGCCGTATGCGATGTAATCCATTCCTGGAACACCGGTGATGGTTGTCAGGTTTCTTGTGTTTGTGTATGCTTCTGTGATAGTTCCGTCCTCAACGTCAACAGTTTCTTCGGAGCATGCCAGCTGTGCGTTTTGAGCCTGGTTCGCCTTTGCACCCGATACGATTACCGGAGCAGCGCCTGTTCCACTCAGCTTATAGCTTGCAATATGATTGGAAGCAGCCTCGGTTGTAGTATACTTTGCACCAATTGGCAGATCCTGAATATGCATCTTCTCGTCATCTTTCAGTGTATAGGTGAGTGTAGCTTTTCCTGCAGTGTCTGCTGTAATAGAAACATCAGATGGTTCAGATGCCTGAGAGGTTTTTGTGCACTTATAGGTAGAACCAGGGTTCAGCCCTGCGAAAGTTGTAGTGAATTCGAAGTCATAGTCCCGATCACCCAGATTACCCTGTACATTCTTTGTAACGATGATATCTGCAGATGCTGTCTGGTTAACGAACTTTGTATAGTTAACCTTACCGAAAGTAACTTTCTCATCGTCAGCTGTAACTGATGTTGCTGCGCTGCCGTTATTATCTACAGTCTTTGCAATATCTGTTACGTTTGGCTTTGCTGTATTGGAAGCCTTATCATTATGCCATGATGTGATTTCCTTTACTTCAACATCATTTGTGGTGTTGCCCGCAGCATCTGTTTTCTCAGTTACATATACACATACGAAATAGGAAGTTTCATCGTATGTTACACCGGCTACTTTGGATTCCGGAATTACTTCGGATACCTTATACATATAGTATCCTGGCTTTGTATAGGTGATTTCACCGAAATTAGCGCCTTTTGTAACTTTTGTTTTGTCTTTTACTTCAGCTGCTGTGAACGGGATTGTTGCGGTTGCTTTTTCTGCAGTTGGCATCGGAATATCCTTTGCTGCAATCGTTTTCATTGTTCTTCCGTCAGCAGCTTCTACAGCCTCAATCCTGAAATTAAAAGACTGTGCAGACAGTTTTCCTTTTGGGTTGTAGAGTGTTTTTCCTACTGCGATTGTTGCTTTGTTTGTGCTAGTTGTTCCAACGGTAGTTGCTGGAGCTGCGAAAGATGTTACGCAGGATGCGGCAATCATACCAGCAGACAAAGCAACTGCAGCGATTTTCTTAAATACACCATTCATTTGTTGTAATTGTCCTCCTTGTTTAGATAATCCTCGTGCAATAAGAAGCTTATGAACCAACTGTCCAACACAAGATGCCTTTGCACAAACACCATATGCAACGATACGGAATACAGTATTTGTGTTTCTATCTAAAAAGACAGCAAGCTCAAATTCGAACTCGCCGTCCTTTTTAGATGTTACAACGTTTTGTTTGGTAGATGGAATATTGCCTGCTATAGCTGTTCTGAAGCATACACGATCATGATGTCTTTGCTCGCTCGGCTAACACAAAGCATGCATGTATTCAGCACCTATAACATTCAACGATAGGAGTATATCACGGATTTTCACATAAAACATAAAAAGTTGTCCATGGATTTGGACAACTTGGAAAATTTTCGTAATATATGCTCTTTTTTCGTTCAAGATTGACGAGATTTTTCACTCGCGATATAATGTATTTGCAAGAATTTATATGTAAAATAATTTATTTGTGAAAAAAAGTTATAACTAAAAAAGGGTTTTCCCTAGTCGATTTGTAACAGGGAAAATCCAAAAGCGGATGTTTCCTTGTTATTTATCAATATTAAATTAAAAAGGAGATATCTACTATGACACTAAAGAAAAAAGCGTACCAAGACTTAACGTTTGCAGATGACTTCATGTTTTGCAATATTATGCAAAACAACCTAGACATTTGCAAGGATCTCGTAGAACTTATCCTTGATAGGAAAATCGGAGAGATTAAGTTCTCGGAAGCACAAAAGGCCCTTGATATTAAATTGGGGCAAAAAGGTGTTCGCCTGGACGTTTACTTTGAAGATGATTTCGATACTTTATACAATATCGAAATGCAAACAGTAAACAGACCGAATTTACCAAAGCGCAGCCGGTATTACCAAGGCCTAATCGATCTAAACCAAATTAGATCTGGCACTGATTTCAGGGACTTGAAACGGAGCTACATCGTTTTTATCTGTATGTTCGACTTTTTCAATTTGGATTTTCCAATCTATGAATTCGAACCGCGTTGCACAAGAAAACCGGATTTACGGCTAAATGACGAAACTTCCAGAGTCTTCGTAAATGCGACCAGTACAGAGAATACGATGTCAAATGATCTTAAGAGTTTCCTGACATATTTGACGAAAGGAGTGGCTGATTCGATGCTGACAAGAAAGATAGACGAAGAAGTTCGTCGCGGAAAAGAAAATGAGATGTGGGAGCTGAGTTACATGAAGTCGATCGAACACGATCGAGAAAATTTCAATGACGGCTTCAATGAAGGCTTCACTAAAGGTCAGGCAGAAGGCCATGCGGAAGGCCAAGTTGAAATCATTAAACGCCTTTATGATGGCGGCATGACAATACCAGTTATTGCAAAAGCCATCAATGAATCCGAAAAAGCTGTTGTGGAAATGCTCGATAGCTGCAAAGATGAGATTATTGATGAACGGAAAAAATAGTGATTAAAAAAGTGGGTGGTGATATGTACCGCCCACTTTTTTAATTTCAACGCTACAGCTGACTTACTTGGATAAACCAAATCGCTGCATTAAAAAAGAAAGCGTTTATGGCCGAAAGTGCTTAATTACTTATTCGACGATGCTTTCTTCTTTCTGGTCTTGTAATATGCTGCTCCTGCAGCAGCACCGAGAATGATTGTGATTACATACATCAATAGGCTCTTCTGGTCTCCAGTTCCCGGAGGTGTGATTGGCTTATCTACCGAAATACTCCGATGCCTCATTAAGCGTAAACGTGTATTTCTGCCACCAGGGAAACTCTCTTTTTTCGATACCGTTCATCTCAGGCACGTCTCCTTTCCACTCCGGTCTTGCGACCTTCTATCTTCCTAAGCGCCTTTCGACGAGATATTTCCAGTAAAATCCAAAAAAAGCTAAAATAATTTTTCCAAAAGCAGCAAATCCTATAATCCCCTCTAAAATCTAAAAGTTCTTGCGCTTATTTTTATATGCGCATTTTCGGAATTATTTTTCTTAAATTAGATATAAAACTTGTATTTTTCATCTTTTCATCATATAATAACCTTAGGAAAGGAGGCTACAAATCATGTTATGCCAGTTTTCATTTCAAAATTTTAAGTCCTACAAGGGAGAAACAACATTAGACTTTCAGGCAGCCACGCTTCCTGAATTCAAAGAAACATTGATTACAGAAGAAAAGGCAGCCGATCTTCTGCCTGTAAGTGTTATATATGGACCAAACGGAGGCGGTAAGTCCAACCTTCTCCAGGCTCTATCATGCGCGATTTCCACCATTGTAAAGCCTGTAAATGAATTGGGGAAGAATCGTCAAAATCTCATCCTTCAGCAGAAGGTTGATGCGATGCCATTCCTCTTCGACCAGACCTCAGCAAACGAACCCACAGAGTTCCGTATGTTCTTCAGAATCAGGAAGAATGAATACTGCTACTACATCGCCGTTAAGAGTGATGAGATAATCTCAGAGTCTCTCTATCGTAAGCGAATCACCGGCAAGAAGCCCGCAACCATATTCGAACGTGAAACAGACAGCATCACTCTTGGCCCTTCTATAAACAAGAAGATTATCAACACAAGTGTCAATCCAAAGATGCCATACCTCTCCTTCCTTGCCATAAACTATGACATTCCGGTTATCAGTGAAGTTATGACATGGTTTGAGAGCTGCATTATCCGAAGCTATGCCAATCCAATGGTAGAGCATCAGATTATGCTTGCAAAGGATGCACCCTACAAGGATCAGTTTATTCGCGCTTTAAATGACATGGATATAGACATTACAGACTACCGCTACGATGAAGACAGCCATCAGCTTTTCATGAAAAGAAGCTTAGAATCTACTGAATATGAGCTTCCATTCTCCGATGAGTCAGATGGCACCAGAAAGCTCATTGCTGCTCTTCCTGTTATCCTGCTTGCACTTCGTGAAGGTCGTATGGTCATCATTGATGAATTAGACGCAAAGCTTCATCCAAAGCTTCTTAAGTACGTCATTTCATTGTTTAAGAACAAGGAAATCAATAAGTACGGTGCACAGCTTCTTTTCACTTCTCACGATATGTACACCTTAAAGAATACTGTGTTCCGTCGTGATGAAATCTGGTTTGCTGCAGAAAATGATGCACATGAAAGCGAAATCTATTCTCTCCATGAAATACGTGGTGAGGATAATGACAGAATCAAGAGTACTGCTGCTTACGACAAGCAGTATTTGGAGGGACGTTACGGGGCAGATCCATATCTCTCTAATATGCTGGGAGGTGGATTCTAATGAGTCTAAAACCACCTAAGAAAAGTGATCTTGATAGAAGTTGGATGAAAGCCAGACGTGATAAATCCAAAAAAATCCAACCAGAATATCATCTCATTATAACTGAGGGAACAGACACCGAACCTGCTTACTTTGGAGCCATGAAGGAAATCATCAACAGAACCTACTCTGACCGCATTCAGCTTGGTGTCCACGGTGCCGGAGATAATACACTAAGTCTTTTTTCAAAAAGCAAAGAATATGGCAGCAGCCTCAGCCAATGGATATAAACACGTGTGGGTTGTATATGATACCGATGATTTTCCTGCTGATCACATCAACAAAACAGCTGAACTTTGCGTATCTGAATCAACTGACGAAACGACTTACCATGCCATCTGGTCAAACCAGTGTATTGAATTGTGGTTCCTACTTCATTTCAGTTTCATGCAATCCGATCTTCACCGGACATTCTACTGGCCAAAGCTCACAAAGATTCTTACCTCACAGGGACTTGGTGAATACGAAAAGAATCGTAAGGACATGTACCAGATTCTGTTTCCATATATAGATGCAGCTATTGCAAATGCAGAAAAGCTCGACAGAATCAATGAAGGGAAGCTCCCATCAGATTCTGCTCCCGGTACCAAAGTATATGAACTCGTAAAAAAATTAAAACCATATCTGATATAAGAAAAAACCTGCCGTACAGAGACAATCTGTATAGCAGGTTAATCAACAAATTTTTAAATATTTGCCCTGTCTATTCGACAGAGGGGCATATCAAACTATAGTCTTTCACTATCACCGGTTTTATAATCGATTTTTATTCCTGGCTGCTGGTTCTTAACATATACATTGAAAGAAAGGCCTTCGCCATTGTCTTCCACAGACTTAGCTTTCATGTATACCCCATTTGCAACCAGATTATCTCCTTTGAAATCCGGTGTAACCTGATACAAGACGTGGTTTCCTGTTTTCGCTACATAATCAAGAACCTTTTCTTCGAATGGAAGCATCCCAGAGACATTCATATATCGCGTCCCAGTTATCAGATTCTTTTCATTGGCATTTTCACCAGAAAGGCAATATGCAATTAGATGACACCGATTATATAGGTACTTGTCTGAAATAAGATCGTCATATCTTATCGTATGCCATCCGGATGGCTTCACCATACCAATTGATCCTCTCTTTTCGGTTGGAAGACTGTCTTTTCCAATGCTGGCGATAGCTGTTCCACATCGACCTAATGAATCCAGCTCGGAAAACTTTTTATAAGACTTCTTTGCACGCTCCAACTCACTCTTCGAAAAGTCTGGATTGTTATTCTTCACAATGCTGTACGGAGAAACTTCTTGTGCGTTTGAATGATTCGAGTCTTCATTCTTCGTCTCACCCTCATTTTTATTCTTATCTGAAGCATTTATGGGCTGTTCCTGTTCAGTTATCTGTCCAAAATCTTTTTCTCTTGGAAAAAATTCATCCTTGATTGAAGGTGAAACTGCACAAGCCAAAAGGATTAGGATTATAATGACAACTTTTATTTGGTGTTTTTTCCATCTTGTATTATAATTATTTTTTTTCATATACACCTACTCATAATATATAAAATATATAAAACTTAATTCAAAGTCTCCTTTTGTAACCATTTCGTTTCATCTGGTGTTATAACAAGAATGTCAACAGCTCCTCCCACAGTTTCAACAACATTTTTGAATCGCATTGTTTGAATCGTTGTCTCTACTGCATATCTTGCAAAATCCACAGCATCTTGCAATGTGAAATATTCCCATAGTATATTCTCAACAGGTAAATCAGTATATTTCCCCGTATCTTCTTTTACAGCTACTTTTTGTATTAGCCTAGATAGCGTGACTATTTCTCCATCCCAAGTGGCACCTTGATTTGTAGTATCAATGATACTGCAATCCTTGCTCTTTACATTTACTTTATATAGCAGTTGTTTTTTGCCCGTTTCATCGTATCCAGCAATTAAAAAGTTTGTATCTGGAACAGTTGGAAGTTCATTAAAATAGTCAATAATAATTTGCGGAATATCTTTAACATAACAGGTTTCAATTATTTGTGTTCGTATCATATCTTGTATATATCCGGTAATTGGTTTTCCAAGAATAGATGAATCTCCGCACGTAGATATGCCAGCACCATTTGGGCAAATAAATGTTTTGTCTGTAGAGTTTGTCACATGTATTCCAAAATTGCGATAAATAGTATTTCCGGCACTTTGAATACTACTATATGTAGTTCTTCGATCACTTGCGAGTACTATCCCCTCATTTACATAAACTGCTATCAGAAACGACATTTTGTTTTTCCTTTCTGCATATCAAAACTATCTGCTCTATTTTTCTATTCTAGACATTCCGCAATTGCAAGATGCTGCAATTACAGTAATGTTATTGTATATAGGTGTTTTGACTGTAATTATTTTGGTATATGAAGAGCCAGCATTCCATGCACCTTCGGATAGATGTTTTTCTATTTCACTGAGAACTGCCTCGTCATTCATGGTGTTCCAATCATTGCCACATACTTGACAGATATCATGAGTTTCTTTAGTAGTCTTATATCCCACTAACACTTTCTCTGTTTTAGCTTCTTTCTTCCAGCTGTGTTGATGTTTTGCTTGAATCTCTTTTGTTCCATTTTCAGTGGTATTTGCCTTTAATTCACTGACCGTTGCATCGTAGGCAGTATTGCTTCCAGAATCGTTCTGAACAGCAATACTGCTATCGCTGCTGTTCTCATCTTCTATTGGAACTATTGGAAGTTCATTATCATCCTTGTCCACCTTGTGGTTTTCCTGAATATGTTTCACAATATCTTCTTTGCTATGGGATACGGCTTCACTATTCTGTCCGCACTTGGAGCAAAAATAGATCTTATGCTTCTCCTGGAGTTCTTGATCAGAAAGTTCAGTTACATCTTCTTTGCAGACGGTGCAGATTAACTTTGGTACTGTCTTTGTGATCGTAATTGTGATATCCTGTGGACGCATCTTAATTGCACTGGAATAACTTCCAGTATATATACCATTTACTGGGCGAACTTTATAATAGATTGTCTTCTCCGGATTGTAGTACTTGTCAGTATAATTAGTGCTGGATACTGTTTCGATCTTTTTGTAAGTTTCACCTTCACTTCTATATATCTCATATCCCTTCGCACCGGATACTTTATTCCAAGTAAGTACAGCATCTTCATTCTTATCGAAAGATCCTTTCAGTCCAGAGATTTTCCCAGTGAATACGGCGTTCAGTGTCTTTACGCTACTGTACTTCCCCCACTTTACGGTAGTTACTTTCTTGGTGGTTCTGTTCTTTTTCGGAAGCTTCTTGTATGCTTTCTTGGAGACGAACTTCTTGGTTTTCTTATTATAGTATTTCTTTACTTTCTTGCCGTATTTATAGGCTCTTACCTTTACTTGGGTCTTTGCCTCAGTTCCAGCAGATATGGTCGCCGAAGTAGATTTCTTGGATGCCTTCTTGACGAGCTTCCAGCCCTTAGATCCCGTCTTCTGGTATACAGCATAGCCGGAAGGTGCCTTCTTCAGCTTCTTCCACTTCACATTCGCCTTCGTATTATTCACTCTCTTTACGCTGGTGATGCTTACCTTTGCCGGAGCTTTGGCCTTCGATGCAGCTGAGACCGTCATTGGTGCAGCTGATGCCATCATCATGACCGCTACTGCAGATGCAATAACTTTATTTCTTACTTTCATAGTAACCTCCTATTGGGAATCCACTTTCTAATTTCGAAGGTGAACTCCATTCCCTTTCTTAGACTTTGATACACCTTGTATCCTTTCTGATTCCAATGTATCAAAATTTATATCGGTTGTAAAATTGGTAGTTTATGCATATTCCCTCTGAAATCCTTATATTTCAACATTTGCAGCGATTTTATATTTTTTTTCAAGGGTTATTACTATTTTTTGTTTTTGGGTTTGCAATTCAAGAATAGCAGGTATTGCTTATAGTTTAGAAGTACTACAAAAAGGAATGAGAAAGATACTTGTCTTCCCCATTCCTTTTTAAAAAATTGCTATTAAATTTTAATTAGCCATTTTGGTTTTAATTCGTTTTAATTTTATTTTAAACCAGTTTTAATTCTGTGCTTTCTGTAAGTAATTCCCATGGTGATTCCGGTAGCGATGATGACCAGCCAGATCAGCATGTTCTGTTCGTCTCCGGTTAGTGGTGGATTTGTTTTCTTCGGAATGGTTACAGTTTGCGCTTTGTCATGAATATCTTTATGTTCTGCAAACCATTGTCCTTCCAGGGTCACTTCTTCGAATACAACAAGGTCCTTTCCCTTTACTTTATCGCCATCCACATTCATGGATACATGGATGGTGCCATTGTTCACACTTAAGAATACTGGTGTCTTCGTTCTTGACCCTGCGATTTCTTTTCCGGTTTTCTTATCTACTGCCCATGTTGTTACAATATACTTGGCATCCTTGGTGAAATTTTTGTGCTCAATATCATCATTAATCTTAATGGTCTTTCCGGATACCAGTTTCGAGACAATATTCTTTGATGCGATGGATGCTTTGGTATGCATACTTGGGATATAGATGGTCTGTGTCTTTGCATGGAGATCCTTATGTTCCCCGATCAAGTTTCCATTCTCGTCATAGACTTCTTGGAATACGACGATTTTGTCATCTGTAATCTTTGATCCATCTACGGAAATAGAAGTGTCAAATGTGCCATCTACACGTACACCGGTTGGCTCCGCTGTCTGCTGCTGATCTTCACTACCGGTTCCGTTATCCGTGCTTCCGGAATTGTCTGGATCTTCTACATCTCCACTATCATCTGGAGCTTCAGAATCGTCGCCGTCTTCAATATCTCCATTATTGTCCGGATCTTCCGTGTCTTCGCCATCCCATTCATCGCCTTCATCGTAGCCGACTCCCATAGAGGAATCCTGAGTGGTAATTCCATTTAGCTTATTTGCATCCGGAGTTCCACTAATGGAACCGTCGGCATCTATGTCTCCCGGATCCGGAGTTTCTGGGTTTGATGGATTTAAAGCATCCGAACTATCGGAATTATTATTATCGTCTTCCACTTCGGACATTTCCGGAATCAGCTTGGATGTAGAAACTTTGGTTACTGCCTTTCCGGAAGTAGCGCCAACGGCCCAGGTTTTAACTGTATATGTCTTTCCTGCTTCCAGATTCTTATACATCAGAAGGTCGTTAATCGTATATCCGTTCTTCTTCGGCAGATAGTTCGTCTTTGTTTTATCCACAGTAGCCCCAGAATCTAACGCAATGATATGAATAGTCTGGTCTTCATCGGTTAGATCCTTATGCTCTGCAATCGGAGTTTCACTTTCTTTTCCTTCAATGTACAGTTCTTCGAAGATATGGATGTCTTCCAAATCTTTATAAGACGCTGCTTTAATCGGAAGCTCTACATCGACTTCGCCGCTGCTCTTCTCTGGAGTAAAGGACTGTTCTCCTTTGACGCCGTCAATTGCTTCTCCGTCGCCATTCATGCCGGTTCCCTTCATGACATACTTCATGTCTGTTCGGAGGCCCTCATATGTAATGGTATCAATGATGGTCTTATCGCCCCCAACTGCACTGGTTTCATCCGTCTTAGTGTCGCTTACAACGGCTTTGGTCTTGATTTTGATTTCATTCAAAGTCTGATGATCATCTTCCAGATCCTTATGCTCTGCAATCAGCACTGAATCGTCGTTTTCGGTCTGTATATACAATTCCTCGAATACGATGACTTTATCCAGTGGGTTGTCCTCTTTCTGAGTGAACTTCATGAGAAGTTCATAGGTTCCATCGATATTACCCGGTTTCCAGTTATTTTCCGTCACTTCGGATCCTTCAATGGTCTCGCCATTTCCATCTACTAACCATGCTTTCTTCGTGTAGGTGGCTTCCGGAAGAAGATTCTTGTACTTTACGGTATCCAAGATTTCCTGGGTGCCGGATTTCTTCAGCACGTTGGTTCCGGATTCTTTATCTACCGCTTCTGTGTGCATTCCGCTGACATGAACGGTCTGATCAGAGTCTTTTAAATCCTTGTGCTCTGCAACCAGCACGCCATTGTAATACAGTTCCTCATAGATAACCACATCTTGTCCGGCATATTTGGTTCCGTCAATGTTAATTGGAATTGTGACTTCTCCATCTTCCTGATTCGGTGTGAATGGTCTTGAATTCTCTGTTCCATCAATCTTCTCCCCGGTCTTCGGATTGACTGCCCAGCCTTTTACAGTGAATGTTTTACCTGGAAGCAGGCTCTTATATGTAACAGTATCATTGATGGTCTGGGTTCCGGATCCATTTATAATATTCATGCCGGATTCAGCACCAACAGCTTTGGTCTTAATCTTCGGTACTCCCACTGTCTGCTCTTCATCATCAATGGATGCGTGTACAGCGAAGATATTTCCATCTTCTTTCATGGTCTCAAAGGCAACGATATGTTTTCCAAGAGCAGCATTTGATACATCAAATGTAAATGTAATATTGATGCTGCCGTTCTTGTCCTTATCCGTAAATCCTTCTTCTTCTGTCTTGGTGGTGAACTCGTTCGATGCAGTGATTTTCTTGCCATCTTTATCTAAGAACGGATTCCCTGTATCCTTGTCCATCAGGGTTCCCTCAACCTTATAGGTATGCTTAAGGTCTGTTCTTATCCGGGCCGGATGATTCTATTGATTCGTATGGTATATATCCCCTTTTTCTCTTAACGAAAAGGAGCCTCCGAAGAGGCTCCCATCTATAAAGAAAGAAGGAGGTTGTAATTTTCTATGTTCATAATACATCATGCATTCATGAATCAATAATTACTTTATATAACCGCAAATATCACAATATGTTTCATTGTATGGAATATCGTATTTAACTTTTTCAGTTTTATAGAACTCTTCTACGTTTCTAGATGAGCCAGTTCCGTTATTATCCAATTCCCAATCTGTATGTGCTGTAGCTTCTGGATTTGACATCTCCCAATGCTCTGGATTGCCAGATTCTACATAATCATGGATATTTCCATTTGAATCTGTGTAGTGATTTATAAATTTTTTATTACAATCTAAGCACTCTATATATTTTTTCTTGTAAGTTACTGTCTTGTATCCTGTTTTTGTTTTCTGTCTTGTTTTCCATTGATGCTGATGCAGGGTCACCTTGCCGCTCAGGTCTTTTCTTGCATGGCAGCTGCAGGTGTATCCGGTCTTCACCTTCTTCGAAACCACCTTGTCCACTTCCTGCTCTTCGTATACCGGTTCGGTTACGGTCTCGGTGACGTCTTCCGCCTTGGTGGATTCGCAGGTGCAGGAATCCTCGTCTCTGTGCTTGGAGACCAGCGCGTTTATCTGCTCTTCCGTGTAGGATGCATCCGGGTTATCTATTTCATCCAGAGTCTTTCCGCATGTGTCACATACCAGCTTGACTCCGGTTTTCTTCTCTACGTCTTTGGTTCCGGTCTGAACCTGTTCTTTCACCTTCACATGTTCATCCACGGTCTTGTATTCTGCTTCCCATTTGTGGGTATGCTTCTTGCCATCGATGCGAAGGGTATCCTTATTCCATGTAGCTGCAGACTTTGAAGTCCATGCGCTCTTCTTCTTTCCGTTCAAAGCCCGAACTGCCAGCGTATACTTGGTGCCTCTCTTCGGAGCTTTGTAGGAATACTTGGTTGACTTGGTCTTTCCCTTCAGCGTCTTGTACTTAACAATTGTCTGGTATCTGTATACTTTGTACTTGCCCTTCTTTGCTTTAACAACCTTGTATTTGCCTTTCTTGGTGTATGCCTTCTTGTTCTTTTTGGTCTTTTTTACCTTCTTGACATACTTCCAGCCCTTAGGGTAGGTCTTCAGTGCGACCTGGTACTGCTTTGCGTTCTTGGCCTTCTTCCATTTCACCGTAATGGTGGAGCTCTCCACCGACATGGATGTGATTGCCGGCTTCGACGGCTTCTTTGCCTTTGATGCTGCATAGGTATTCACTGAGTTCATTGGCATGAATGTGAATGCTACGGCAAAGGCGACCATCATGGTGATGACCTTATTTCTTAATCCCCTTTTTGCCATTTTTTCTTCCCTTCTGCTATTACAGCTATTTGTTCTAGTCTTTGTGTTCATTTCATTTGTGTCCGGAAGAACGGCATCTCCCATAGCCTTTCTCCTTTCTCGTTTCGTCGTTCCTTCCTGCATCATTTCTTCATCCTTTCTCTTCTTTTTTTGAAGCACTGTTTTACACGCCTTTTGCCTCTCTTTTTCCTTTCTTCTGAGGACATTTTAGAAAAAGATCTTCTCTTTGTAAAGTGTCCTGCCTTTCATTTTCGGATTTTTTCGTCCTCGGAAGCCTTGAATTTCAAGGGTTTCAAAAAAATATGAGAAATTTCTCAAGGTCTGTTTTCCATTTGACTCTTACCGTGTTTCTGCCTTGCGGTAATCTCTTTCGAAGCTTATGCAGGAATCACCTCTTTCGCATATATTCTGCATCAGAACCGGTTGAGTATCTTATTCTGCTGCAAAAGCCTTTCCTGCCGCAGCGGATGTCTCGTGGTCTTCACTTCCGGTTTCGTTTCTGTTCTCTGTGCTGTTTCCCGAGACAGTCTTGCTTCCCTTACTTTCCTCGCTTTCAGTCATGCTGACTGCTTCGGCGTTCTTTGCAGCTTCGACGTCTCCGGCACTTCCGTTTTGATTGTTTTTATTTGTGGAATCCGGGTTCTCTTGTTCCGGCGGCTTCGTATAACCCGGGATTTTTTCGAATGTGACTTCGAGCTTCTGCGATTTCTTTATGTTCCGGATCGTGTAGGATGCTGCCGTTTTGCTTATTTTTACGCTCTTTCCGTTCAGCTTCACGGTCCCAATCCGGTATCCGCTGTCCGGAGTGATTTCTACGGCAGTACTTCTGCCCCATTTCACGTTTCTTGTCTTCCCGACGGTGCCATGTCCCCCGGCGGATGTTATCACTTTGAAGTAATCGGTGTAATTAAGTCCCTTTATTCTCAGAATCATGGCAATCCGTGGATCCTTGCTGTACGGATCTCTGGAGGTATTGGTCATCTTTGAGAGTACCAGTGGGGTGCCCTTTCCATTTGTTGTTGTTATTCTGCTGACCATGTAGAAAATCATTTTGCCATTCTGTTTTCCTGCATAAATCTGTATATGATTGCCGGATCCAGATTTCCTTACCACTGATACGAGATCGCCTTTTTTCAGAGATTTTGTTCCCGTTCTCTTAACAAGGACGGATGCCGGAACACCTTTTTTTGCAATCATGATTCGCTGTATTTTCTTGTTTTTCGTGATGAACTTCGCTCCTTTACCGTTGACGCCTTTTACTTTCTGCCCCCGTACCCAGAACCTTTGCCCAGCCGGTATAATCTTGTATCGCTGGAGACACCAGGAAGCGTAATCTGCACAATGAAGTCTGGTCTTGCCATGATACCGACTTCGGGCGAACTTCTTATCGAAGTAAGCGGTTGGGCAGCCTTTGCTGGAGTAAACTGCTCTTTCCTTTGAAATCTTTGTGCAGATGCTTTTGCACTGATACAGCCACTCGTTTACATTCATACTTCTGCTGGCCGCATATGTGCTTTCTGTAGATATAACCATGGCTGCCAACACAAATAGAATAGTAACAAATACAGCTTTAATAGAAATTTCATACTTTGTTTTGGCATTGTTTAAATTTGTATTATTGTGACTCATAGTAAAATTATAAGCGTTTCGCATTGTGCTTTTTATACCTCTCTTCGTGTCTTCCTTTAGCTTTTTCTTCAGTTTATCTTACGGTTTATTTCTCTTCCTATGAAGATTTTTAGTTACTCGAATATCGGAAAAACCCGAGATCCGATAAATAGTAATATCCATCTTCCAAATTTAAAGGCAGGTTGATGATGAAATACCCTTTTGATGTTTTCTTGTAGGGCTCCTTGAGCGATATGTACTGACTTGACTGAAAAATTCTTGTGTCTGCGTAAATATCTACCTTCTGGAGTTTTGTTCCCTGATAAAAGTCAAAAGTATACACTTTATTCTTTTCAAAACCAAGAAGAATCATCATGTTCTTATCCACGTTGTTAATCGGAAGTGAGCTGGACCCACTGATTGCACTGATATTATAGGAATCATCGTCTGCAGATAATTGACTTAAAGCATTTTCTGCGGATGAACCACTTAATGGATCCTCAGATAGTATCTGCATAGACTTATCATCCCCTAAAGTAATGTGCATTCCAACGGTATAACCCTTGTTTTTATATCTTTCCAAATACCATTCATCGGGCATATCGTCGGAACTATCATAAATCGCAACAAGAGGTGTCCCCTGAGTTACGGTCGGGATCAGAGATGTTATGTTGGTTTTGTTATCTGTATACCAGACATAGCGCTCGCTGGATGCCCTGTCTGTGGAACCGGAATACCCCGGCATATCAGAAAGAATTGGTGAAAACGTTTTATCTTTATTCAAGACATAAATACCACTACCATCATCTTTCTCGATATCCTCATAGGATAGTCTCAGTGAGTTTCCATCCTTCGTTGCAGATGCAGATTTTCCACATCCGGTTAACATGGCACAAATCATAATACCTATCAGGAGGACTATTGTTACTTTTTCATATTTCAGCTTTTCAATGAAAAAACTATTTTTCTTTGGTTTTTTTCTTTGTTCCATTTAGCAGATTGATGAGTATGCTATCAAACTTACTCATCTCGCCTCCCTTCATTTCTTCTTCTTTCCGTTCCTTCGCTTTTGCTTCTTCTACTTCCATGGGCATGGGCATTCGGATCTGACAGTAACCACTCACTCGCCTGTAATTAATTACATTGAGAAAAAAGATGGATAACGGCTCTCCTTGAACGCCGACAACTGCAACCAATGCAACGATAGCCCCAATAATAACAAATACAACCATTGTAATTACTGATGGGACAACTATTGACACCAACTTTCCAACAAGAACCGCAATTCCAATGCAAATCCCGGCCTCTATCAGATTTCTCATCTTAAGCATACCGCCCATAATGCCCCCTGCATCGGATAGGTTTGGAGGTATATATGCATTTGTAGGTCTGTCGTTCATCTACAAATCATCTCCTTGCTTTACCACGACCGCGAATTTTGCAGCCACGTTTACAATAATGTGTGAGATCAGCCAGCAAATAGCAATTCCAAGAGTGAAACAGCTGCTATTATGTTCTATATGCAGGCTCACAAATATATTGGCATATAGAAGAAACGAAAACAGTAAATTTGCCACTGTTCCTTTTGTTAACAAATTCTTCTTGTATCGAATATACGAGAAGAGAATATTGACCAGATTGTATATCATTACTATACCAAGCAAAATTTTCATTTAACTCACTTTCCTTCCAAGATACGGACTCGGATCGACAGGCTTTCCATTTTTTCGAACTTCAAAATGGAGGTGCGGTCCAGTGGACCAACCAGTGGATCCCACATGTCCGATACACTGCCCCTTAACAACACGTTGACCTTTCTTTACCATTACACCGTTTTTACCCATGCATGGTTGATGACCGTAAAGAGTTTGTAACCCCCCACCATGGTCGATTATAATACAATATCCATAGCCACCGTTCCGACCTGCCAATGACACCTTCCCTGCAGCAGCTGCATATATTTTCGTGCCTTGCGGCATCGCCATATCGCATCCCGGATGTTTTTCATAAGGTCTTTGTTCATGGAATTTGGATGTTAATACATACTTTGCCTTTCCAAGAGGCATTGCGAATTCCCCTTTTCCATAAACGACAGATGCAGATGCAGCCTCTTCACCATTTCCAAGCAGCTGATATGATTCTTCACCGATACCTTTTATTGCCACAGCATTTGTATTGCCTGTGCCTACATATTTTTTATTTGGTTTTACATTAAATGCACTTTCGGCAATGGATTTAATGCCGGCCTCTTTATCTCCTTCTATTTCCTTTGTAACATCCCGTTCTTTTAGAGTTGCTTTAAGATATTTGACTTCTTTTCCGTCAACTTTTTCGGTTCCAAAGTCCACTTTTCCGCCATCCTTGGTCGCATAAACCATTTTATAAAACGGGGTATCATTCTTCCTGAGTTTCTTTTTTAGATCCTTTTTATAATTTGGAAGGCCTCTCTTTTCACCCCACCAGTATAATGGAATCTTATGTCCTGTGATATCTGTGTATGTTTTATTGTCTTTCTCGCCATCGCTATTTTCTTTTGAAGACTCTTCATCGACAAGTTCCATTTCGGAATTGCCGACAGAAACAGAATATGCAGCCAGAATATCGAAATCCGATCTGGTAGCTCCGCTTGCAGTGCTTCCTTCTGCTTCTGCATCAGAGCTACTGAAAGAACCTGCGTTTTTAGGTCTTATAATAACACCTACTTTATAGTTACCAGAGCGATGGTTTTCTGTTATTTTTTTTGGGTTTCCCGATTGTACTGCTTTTCTGACAGCATTTCCACCAATACTAAAAAATATATAAGGGCGCTTTCCTTTTTTTGCTTTCCCTTTATATACCATTGTATGATGGCTTTCTCCATTTCCAGATCCGATTATATCGCCAGGTTTTATATCTCCATTTTTCACTAAAATGCCCAATTTCTTTTGTACATGCTGTCTAGTATAAAAATTCTTCTTATCCGTCATTAATTTTTTATTTTGCCTGATTTCTCCTGAATTATGACACCAAAAGAGTTTATTTTTTGGAATTAAATTTGCTTTTTGTAGCGCCCAGCTTACATATGCCTTGCAATCCACGCGCTTTCTTCCCTTTAACGATTTTTCATATGTTTTTTCATTAGTATTGCTATCATATTTAAATTTGTTTTTTGTGATGTCCTTTGCAAGCTCGTTTAAAGCATCAAAGAAAGGACTATCTGATGCACTGACTTTTAATGAGGCTTTTTTCTTTTCGGATGCTTCGACATCTTTTACCTCGCCACCTGCATCCATTCCTGCATATTTCTTGTAAATTCCTTTCGCATAACTTATTCTTTCAGCACGTTTGCTTTCCATATTTGCCGGCCTTTCGAAGGTTGAAAGAAATATCCATGTAGTATAATTTATGTCGTTTGAATTTCGGAATTTCGTTGTATAGCACGATTTATACGATGTCTTCAGCTCTTTGAGCAAAAAGTCTAGTTGGACATTTATATCATTGACCGGCTTATTTTTCTTCCTTGCGAAATTTTCCAGATTCGTCCTTCGCCCAAATGTCCATTGGCAAAGACCATACCCTTTATCTATCCTCGAAGTTTTCTCTTCGATAGATGGATTAAAGCTACTTTCTGCCTGAATATTTCCCATAATACCAGCAGCGGCCTCGTCAGAATACCCATTTGCTTTAAGGAACTTCCAGGTCTTTGTTTTTGCTGCAGAAGCCTTTATGTTGGCAGCGGAAACATCATCGGATAAGCCGGTCTCTGTTTCGTCTACCATGTGCTGCTCGGTTAAATCTGGATCGCAGCCATATTGCCGTGCCATATTTTTCATAAGCTTTATCTGCTTTTCCTTTTCAGTAGCTTTTTTATCCTGAATGATTCCAATTAGCTCTGCAGTCTCATCAGTTGATTTGGATTTTTCATAAATTGCATCCTTTTGGTCTTTTTCTTTTGGCTCATTCATTTCAGCCTCATTGTTTGCGGTAAGATAGTTTGTCTTAGACATTCCTGGGCCAGTTGCACCGAATACTACAGCAATAATGATAAATATAATGATTATTGCCGCGATAACAGCAGCCTTTATAAGAAATGCTTCCGGTGCTGCAACTGCGGTCGCAACTTCTTTTGCTGCCCCTTTCCCAAGTTTTTTTAGTCCTGCTTTTCCAAGTTTTCCGGCAGCTTTTCCAGCCCCTTTAGCTGCGGTACCCCCTGCTTTTCCTGCTCCATCTATTCCTTTATTCAGCGCTTCGTCCGATTGCTGCGACACAGAAACTCCTCCTTTCTCAGATTATATATCCTTTAGAATATTGGGCGGGAACTCCAGGTGCTTTACCCTTTGGCAGTTCACCCTTCGTTAGTTTGTAGGTGCTTTCACAATATCTATAGCCTCCTGTTTATTAACATAGGTGTTTCCTTTTATATTATGATAATCCTTAAAGTTAATGGTCCGACGAGTTCCCGTCTTAGGATCCTGGAGTTCAATATTACCACCGTTTTTAGTTGCACCCATAACTTTGTATTTGGTCGGATCTGTTTCTCCATTTGGAAGAACAAGACGGCCATTAATAGCAGCATTTTTTGTTGCCGATTCAAAACGTTCTAAATCATTTTTGGATATAGGTGTAAGGTACCCGTTTCCTGGGGCTTGTGCCATCATAACCCCATCTTCCTGCAACTTTGTAGCCGCTGGGGAATTCGGAGCAATAGACATATCTAATACATTACCTTCACTATCTTTTAGCACTTGCATTCCTTGTCCACTATCCGCAGCAGATTTTTCCCAATCTATCTTATTTGTGTTGACATCGTGCCCTAATGACTCAAAGGCATTTCTGTCTGCCATATTCTGCTGAAGCTCTGCTGGCGTCATTGAACCTATATCAGCCTTATTAAGATTGTTTTCGGCTGATTTTTTTCGTTCAGCTTTTGATAGTTTAGGTGATGCAGCCGACGGATGTTTTTTCCCATAAATTGCACTGCCGATTTTAGCACCGCCTTTTGCGGCCCCTTTAGCAGTTCTATATCCTGTTTGAGCCATCTTGTATGTTGAAGTAATTCCAGCTGCAAGTGCTGCACCAAGTCCTTGTCCTGTATTCGCAACAGATAAACCGAGCCCTTTCATATACTCATCTGCCTTTTGGCCGATAATCGTCCATCCGAGAAGGAGCATCATCGTTGTAACAAATTCTACATCCGTGTCAAAAATGTACCCCGATTTTTGGACTTGAAACCTAGTATTTATCGCGCCGATAAAGGTTCCCACAAAGAACAAATTCATGCACATTAAAACAAACTGTGATATCACCATCTGGAACCAGTTGGAAGTAATATTTTTTGTTGATTTTGATGCAAGTAGTGCAAACGCTAACGGACACGTATAAAAGAGCAGTCCTAAAACGCAGTATCTTTCATACACCTCCATAACAAGTTTTATAAAAGAGAAAAACAGCGCAAATCCAATAACGCATTCTATGATCATTAATGAAATCCCAGATCCATTTGCCGTAATATTATTGCTGTTATCTGTATTTATTAATTTTCCAGAACTCCATGGTTTTATTGAATCATCGCTATAACTTTTGATTTTATTTGTACTTTGTTTGGCAATAGAAGGATCGCCAGCAACACCCGAACCACCGTGACCATGTACTACCGTCTTTTTTACTTCTTCTTTTAATTTAGATGTTGAGACAAATCTCGAAAGTGCCCCCTCTGTGTCAGTATCAAATTTCGACTTAAACTTTGAAAAAACAATGTTAAATAACCGCTCTAATGAGACAAAGATGGTGTAAGACGCCATTACTCCAAAACTTGCTAAGCACCCCCGGAGAACAACTCCTACCGGCGGCTCTGCATCCGTGAAGGGACTGATAAATCCCTGCCAAAGTTTAAAAAGAACAATAATTAATACTATAATCATCGCTAAAACCACAAAGTAATAGCAATAGCTCGATGCAGCAGGGAATGTTTTAGCTAAAACACCACCATTTCCAGCTGTTGATGGATCAATAAACGACCAATCAAATGCGGTACTTGACTTCCCTTTTGGATCGCTGTTACCAATATCTAATTCCAGATTATTAATCAGTGAAGCGCCCCAGGCCATTACATCATCTAATATGGATAGCATGATTTTAACAATCGACTTAATTATCCATGCCATTTAAAAGCTCCTTTCGAAAAAAATAATTTAAATGTATATCGTAAATAAGAAACAAATGTATTGAATGTTCCTATAATGTTTTCTCTTTTGAATGTTCGGTGTTAACGTATTGTAGTCTTTGAATGTTAACATTACCAGCGAGCACCGAAGCTCATTATGGGTCTTCGATGCTCGCCAAGCGCCTTTTCTACCAATCAATAGGTTCAATAAGCGCAACATTTAGATTTAGGATATTTAATTAGCGTTATAACTCATTCCGCTCGTTAGATTCTTTACGAGGATTACAATGCCGTTAAAAGACAGAATTAGAATCCAACAGATAATAATTCTTTTGATCCACGAAATCGGAACCTGTGCCCCCTGTCCGCTTGGAGATACCATGATCCAAATAAATGCACACAAAATGAAGAATGCGGCAATCAGCGTTACAATTGCAACAAGTTTCCCGTAATATTGACTTAATGCCGAGTGTGCAGCTTCAATAATATCCCCATCCGCATAGGCCATTCCAACACTACCGAGAAGTGTTCCTCCAATGCTGCCGAGAGTCATGGCAATGCGATCTCCTTTGGAAAAAGCGGTCCCATCCCCGGTCATGACTTTCAACATGGTTGTATTAAATTCTGTCTTAATGTCAGAAACGGCATTGCCTAACTTTGAAAAAGTTGCCATAGATATTCACCTCCTTTCTTATCCCGAAATCAATATCGGTAAAGTACGTCCTAAAGCATTTCAAAGAGAAGATTAAATAACGTGCAAAATACTCCCATCCTTTGAATCCTTTAGGAAAAGATATAAAAAAGACGGATACGATTTGACAGTACATACTTTCTTTTCGGACCCATCCTTTTCCAATTTTGTTATTGTCAATCCCTATCCGAATCGGATATTTGACTTGACACTTCCCACAGCTGAAGCAAGGGGTTTTAGTAGCGATTGATTTTCGATAAGCGAAAAAACTTGACATCAGCCACGATGTTACATACGTTATATTAGAAATATCTCTTTGTGTTTACATGAGTAATCGTTCCGGTAATGAATTTATTATCATCGTACTTTCTTGCGATTTTAATGGACACAACATCGCCTTCTTCTGGGAGCAATGTGACACCCTCTTTCATCCAGCAAAGCACATCAATCTCTCCTGCAACATTGACAAAGAACCGCAGCGATTCGTCCGCGATAACCTTTGTAACAATACCTCTGCATGTCTGATTTGGTTCATAGTCGTCAAAAAATAATTTTCTTGGATCTTCTTTTGTCGCTTTTACTGACGCTGAGAAATCAACGTCATAAGTACCATTTTTCTTATTAAGCGACTCTCCGGAAAGATCTCTTTCAATAGCTGTAATCGCAACATTAATCCGATCTCCTGCATTAAACCGTTCTCTAGCATCCTGCAGGTATTCATAAGATAGTTCAGTTGCAAAGATTCTTGTTTCTGCACCAAACACATCAACTGTAATATCCTTTGTTGTTACAGCGACAACTCGTGCTTCTACAATATCACCCTCATTGATTCTAAAAATAACTTCGCCATTTTTTCTCTTTCTGCCGAACCAGTAATTTCTACGTCTAATCCGCATCGCATCGATTCTGGTTGCCACATATTTCATGCGAGCGCCCTCTTCGGTGTTGTTAATATAACGAACAGAGAAGTCTACTTCGGAACCGATACGTTTCTGCATAGTTACTAGAAGGTCCTGATCATCTATACGTTCCGGATGAGGCAGAAACCAATTAGATGGAATATAGACTTTCATGCCTTTGTAGTAGACACAGCCAAATACAATTATCCTTGACTTTCCATTTAGCATCATTCTTACCGGTGGATCCACAGAAAGAAGCTGGCCATGAAGAACCACGCTAGAATCTGCGTTAGAGTGAATTAATTCTCGTTCTGCCCTTTCTTTTTCAGTAAGAACCTTTGGCTTTTCTTCATCGTCTATTGTTAGTATGTTATGTCTTCCATCGTTATAAATTTTCTGACGTCTTTTCAGTCGAACTTTTTTTGCTTTTGTAAGAGCTTCCGAATTGTTGCTTTCATCATTATTGGCAGGGTCCACTTCCCTCTCTTCTGGTTCGGTTTCTTCCTGAATTTCGTCAAACTCCAGCACGCCGAATTCATCATCCGCACCGTCGCTTCCATCGTCAGCTATATCTGGCTGCGAGCTGGATTCCTCTGCCTTCGTTTCGGCACTGTCGGATTCATACATTTCATTCTCGCTATAGACCGAATTATCTTCGAGAGCTTCAATCAGTTCTGCCTTTTTCATTCCTTTCGAAACAGTGAGCCCGCGGTTTTCGCAGAGCGTAATTAGTTCATCTTTAGTAATACCGTTATAATCCATTTTTTTCTCCTCTGTGATTTAAATTTAAAATTTGAAGTAGCCTATAAAAAAAGAAAGCTCTTATGTAGCGTTTAGCACTACTATAATTACTTTCTCTGATAACATATTGATTTACCTGTTACTGGCGAAAGCGATTTCGAATACGCTGATTTCCCAGATGGAATCGCTTTTAACAAGCACTTGCATTCACAACTTACACTTTTAACCGTACCCATAATACCACTAAAAACACCCTAAAACATAAAAAGTTGTCCGTGTTTTTGGACAACTTTATTTTTTTTAGGACATCAGCGCAAGAACAACCGGTGATTCAATTACCGAGTAGTTCTTGCGAACGTTCTTCGTGAGAGCTCCTGCCCTGTCCTAGCTCATCAGTTCCTATGGTACTATTGCTGGCATCGTACAAGGAGCGTTTCGAATAACAAAGCAGCTAATAGCTAGAATTGTGCCATGATGGCACGAATAGCTGTAAGCATTGAATTTGTTGCTTTAGAGTCTATTTTAACAAACCCCTTATTTCCGAAGAAACGCATCATAGCTTCGTCCGCTGTCCTCCCTTGATGATAGATCAGTAGATGGAACTTCCGGTTTTGATAGCGGAGAGATGCGATCACCTATTTCTGCAACATATCTTTCTTCGTCGGACATCTCTCCTTTGCCTGCAGGAACACGATCTTTCGTCAGATGCTCTGGCACAATCTCCCCGGTAGTCTTGTCCACCAGGACAATTCGGTACAAAGGATGATCTTTGTAGAAGTATTTATTTTCGAGTGTGACATTGTCCATAGATGGGGAGATCAGGATTTCGTTTTTCTTAATGTGTTTAATCTCATCTGGAAGCATCGTTATTCTTGGTTTTATGGATGTCTTTTGATTCTTATCAAGTACAGTGTATTTCTGAATTCCTTCCGGGAACAGTTTGTTTCGATGCTCCCCTTCTTGAACGCTAATAGTGGACATAGTTCCAGAACGTGTTGAGAAATATTCTGCAGTGGTATCATCGTTGGCACCTAAACAGAGCTGAATCGAACAACCTGCCAGTATTGTTTCCCATTCGTACTTCCCGCCGATAACAGCTCCGTAAATATCCTTCATCTGCCCTAATGTTTGGAAGCAGAAAAGCATCCCGATGTTTCTGGACCGCACTGTCGATACATAACGAGACAAGTTTGGTATTTTCCCTATATTGCCGCACTCCTCCAAGATTACAAATAGTGGCCTTGCAAGGGTACTTCCCGGCAAGCTATCTGCAATGGCGGTTGTCTCTCGAAACATGAATGTGACAAAGAGTGTAAGCAGAGATTTATATGTATCATCATTATCCGCACAGATGATATAGATGATTGTTTTTTCGGTTGCAAGTTCATGGAAGTCAATATCGTCTGTAGACAGGATATCTGCAACCTCTTCTGATTGGAGAATATTCAGACGAATACCAAGGCCGGCACGAATAGAATCTTTTTCTCTGTGCTTTGCCCATATATTGAACGGTGCACGAAGAAGCCTTGCGTCTCCGCTTGGATCTGCCTCAATGGATCTTTTCAGGATATCCTCCATATCCTCTGATGTGAGGAGATTGTATACTTCCTTTAATGTCCTCTGCTTTTCGAAATTGGCATCAGTCCCCTCCTCTGCCTCAGAGCTGATACTCCTTGTTGTAAAAGGAACGAATCCATTTGCCTTTGCTACATACAGAAGCGCCAGCATACAGCAGTTGATGTTGGCATCCCACCAGAAATCGTCCCCGGAACTTCCAGATGTATTGGATAGCAGGATGTGTGCAAACACTTGCGCCGTTGACTGTGGGTTTGGTGATTCTCGTATTGTCTTTAGACAATCCCATCCATCTGACTTCTGGAACTGTGTTCCCAGTATATTAAATACCCTGACATTATAGTTATAAAACCTTGCTGCTGCATATGTCTCTTTATACAGTTCGCCCTTTGGGTCAGAGCAAACAATTGAGTTTCCGGCTTGAATATTTGAAAAGATGTTAGGAATCAGAACGCCGGATGTCTTTCTCATTCCTGGGGGACCGAACAGGCCGATATTTCTGTTTGAGAAATTGGAGTTTTCAAAAGGTACGGTAATAAGCTCCCGTGTTTTCTTATCTACGCCCAAGATATTTCCTTCCGGATGATTGTAGCTTAGATAATGAAATAGTTCCCGCTTCTCTTTATCGGTCATTAATCTGGAAGCCCCTGCTGTATTAGAATCGTCTAAAAGAATTCCGCGCTCATCTCTTACTTCGGTTTTTCTATTCTTTACAGCTTTCACAATTAGTCGTGTTAGTATGTATGAAAGTACCAACATCACTATCAGTGCAATCGGATGATTTACTATTGCCTCTGCTATAATAATGAACGGATTGCTGGTGGATTCTATTTTAATGAAATCCTTTATTGTAACAATACCTTCATAGATTTCGAGTTCGATGATTAGTATTATTGAATAAATGATCCAAAATATGATTTTCCACTTCTTATCATTAACTGGATGTTTCTCATTGCTATTTTGATTTTGCTGACGGCGCTTTAGTATATCGATGATACTCTCATTCGTGCCGTCACTATTTTCTACCTTTTGCTCAGTAGCATTATCACTTTTCAGCATATCGTCAATGCTTGAAAGATCGTATCGTTGTTTTTTATGATAATCCTGCATATAATAATCACCTTTCCTATATTGTTTGTGATAGACGAGAACTCCCACTTATATATTTAAGACGGTATAGAGCCACATACTAATGCAGTATGTGGCTCTATAATCCTGTTTATAAGATTGTATACAATATTCCTCTTTTCTGTGGAAAACTCCCCCTTCCCTTAAAAATCAATGTATTCAAGTTGTTGAAAACTTGAATGCTTATGCATTGTTCGTCTAGTTATGGATTATTGACTCTTCTGCAACCGCACAAACTCTGTTCTCCTGCCACTTTGGCTCGTATCTTGTTACAAGGAACATATCTTCATTAAAGAAGGATATTGCCGGATCCGAAATAGCTGCCCATTCCAGACTGTCCATCAATTTTTCTTCGGACCAACTAACCAAGTTCATAGTTACAAGCGCTGTTAATGACAGAATGATACTTACTGGCGGGAAGTAAGAATAGGAATAGGATGAAGTTAAAATCCAACCAGATTCGTTGCAGTATGTTTCGTTATAATCGTACATCCTCGTCAGTGTTGTATCATATACAGCTGCACTCTCAGACCGTTCTTTCATGTATTCATCGATGTTTTCTAAGCCTTCTTCTTCGATTTCTTTATCACTGATAAATTTTGTAAACATAAAATTTTCAGACTTTATTTCACTGAGAAGTTCATATATTTTATCCTTGTTTGGAAAATCATCTGCCTGAACCCAGAGCATGAACCATAACTCGTGGTATTGCTCTATTATTTGCGTCAGATTCTCATTGCTGATGACTTTTGGAATTGGTTTCCTGGTCCCTTTTGTTTTGTAGAATGCGGTATCCAGAATATATTCGAAATCCGATTGTCTTGAGTCAAAAGCATCGTATTTTTCTGTGACAATGCTTTCAAAGGCCCATTTGAAGGCTTCATTAATTCGCTCGGATACATATTTATTATTCTTGGCCAGATTCAGTTTAGTTCCTTTGTCTTTTTTTAACGCTGTTATAAGCTTAGGAAACTGTATAATTTTCGAGTCCCCTTTTGGTCTTTGATTATCTGTTCTCATAATTTTCCTTTCGTTACATTCGTTACAAATGATGACTTAGTTTGGCTTTCGTTTGTCGTTTCTTCGGCTGTGACGAGTTTTCAGCATATTGACTTCATATTCATCGAGCCTGCGCTGCGCTTCTTGTGATTTTCGCAAAACCTCATTTACTTGAGTGAGTTTTGTTCTCCAACTCTTATATTTTTCACATTCTGAATGGCAGTATATTGTTCTGTCGTTGCACTTATAGCACGGTGGCTTTCCAGCTATTCTGCTAACACCAGCATCTGAATATATTTTCTGTTCATCATCGCTCATTTTATGTGCCCCCTTCTAAGTGTTTTTGAATCGTGCCATCATGGCACAATTCTCTGTAATCGTTGATTGTAAAGGCATAGACCCCAATTTAGCAGTTATCTTATTTTTAGCTGCAATTATCCTCTTTTGCATAATTTTGATTCGCAGTCAACTTCACTGCATAATTCACGATGATATCGTTTGCCTTCAGGTTCTCATACGTTGCACAAAGTGCATTTTCTATTTCTGCACCTTTTTCTTCGCTGTGAAATGGTCTGGTATAATACTCCAGCTTTCCGGATTTGAGCGCCACGCTTATACGAAGCAGAAATTTATAAGAACTGAATTTTTTCTTTTCTTCGGCTTTTTGATGGCATTCATGAATAGAATTCCAGTTGCATGAAAAACCATTGTTCACACATTCACTGCACAAAAACATCCGCGTTCCACACTTAGGGCAGAATATTTCGTATCCATCCTTCTGGACATTCCACGAAAGCTTATTTTCTCTTCCACAGTGTGGACATACTTCAGCAACGCTAATGTCTTCAGCCAATTCCTTTTGTTGATTAGTCGTTGCCGCCATTTTTTTCTTCCTCTTTTTGTTTGTCCGTAGCCTTTGCTTTATTATTGTCTTTTCCAAT
>ERZ1034984.554-NODE-554-length-41123-cov-102.630832_pt1 | contig 41123 bp, 39 predicted proteins | sample MGYA00520589_ERZ1034984 | MGnify/ENA primary metagenome ERZ1034984 (study PRJEB33766, sample SAMN09781790) | gut metagenome | biome: gut microbiome | host: Homo sapiens | place: Madagascar | study: EMG produced TPA metagenomics assembly of the PRJNA485056 data... | reverse complement strand
GAAGCCATCTACGGCACAGTTGAGAGATTGGAGCAGAAAGTCGATGAACTTTCTGTCTCCACAAAGAACGCAGGAGCGGAAACCGTTCCTGCAAGTAATGACATAACCAAGTTGGATAAGTCAATCAATGCGATGTTTATCAAAGAAGAGGAAGTCAGAGGTAAAATATCCAAATTAAGAGATGCCATTATCGTTTTTGCTGACCTTATTAAGGTTGAATTTGGCAAAAATGAGCAACGAAGCAAGTTCTTGGTTGATGTAGTCAAGCAGATGAGACAAGGAAATGATGTTTCCTCGAAGGCATTGCAGGACAAACTTGAAGTGATGAACAAATCACCTCAAAAGAAGGTTGTAACCCATCGCTTCGAGCCAACCTCAAAGAATGTTCTTCTTTTTACAGGTGGCTTGGCTCTATCTCTTGTCCTCTCCATTTGGGGCAACCTCACCCAATGGCGAGAGCACCAAGATTTGGAGGAGGCAGACTTGAAATATAGGGCATTAAAGATGGTACTTCCATCTGATGACCCGAATATTCACTACATCGAAAAGCATTTCTCTGTTTGCCGAGATGAGAAAGTTATCGATGATGTAAAAAATAGTGTTGCAGTTTATGAGGATTCTGTTCGTCACCATTATGAAATGATTGAAATGGCAGCATACAAAGATAGTCTTGCAAAACAACTGAATAAAGAAGCAAATGAGATAAAAGAAAGGCTTAAAAAGTAAGAAAGGACCTATGCATGTTGCCACATTTTTACAATGTAACGAATACTTAACATTGATGTAATGAAACTGCAATTAAGAAGCCGTACTTTTGCAGCCGTAAACTTACATGACTTGGTTTTAAAAGACCTCGACCAAGCTGTGCGATTATTGTAGAGGTCGCATAAGGAGTGAAAAAATGAAGAAGTTTTTCATGAGTATGGTTGCTGCTATTGTATGTGGTACTGCATTTGCAGGAAACGTGAATGAGGTTGCGACTTCAGCAGTATCAGATGATGATCTTAGCTCATCTACACCAGACAAGATTGTATCTACTTTCTATGGTTCAAAGGCTTCATCTAACGCAAACAATCCTTGCAAGGGAGCAACTATCAGAAAGTGCGGAACCATAGAGTCAAGTTTGGTGTCATTTGAAGACCAAACTTTGGTGATGCAGCAGGTAAAGGATGCTGATGGTAACACATTATTTACAAACAATTTCTTTGCTCCATCTTCCGTGTCAGAAACAAAGGCAAATATTAAGCTTGAAACAATGAAATTGGGTGGAACGTTCAAGGCAAATGTGGCAGAATGAAAATAAGGCATATTTTAGCACTCCTTTTCTTTATGTTTTGCACGACCATATTTGCACAGGGGCGTGATTATATAAATGAAATGGAGCAGAACGACTTGCAAATCAGACAGAAGCCTAACACTGAAGGGCTTCTGTCTGATTATTTGCATTCAGCAAACATTAAGGAAGATACAATTTTTGCAATTCTTTATAGTCCTGCTGAATGTTTTAGATGTGAAGCTGCAATTCCTGCATTTTATGATAAACTGAAACGCAATAATCCGAACAACAAGTTATTACTAATAACTGCATATGGGGATTCTAAAACAGCAAGTTGGTATAATTCTAAAAACAACTATAAGGCTGATTATTACATTTATGATACGAAATCAGTTTATAGCAACATCTTCAGTTTCAACTCTGAAGGAATGTACGGATTGTATATACTCAAATTAGTTCCAAAAGAAGGCGTGTTCGTCACAGGTGGACAATATACGGTCTTAGGGGCAGAGTTTGTGAAGCAGTTGGTACTTTGTAAAAAGAGAATTGCTCCTCACATGTATGAATTGGATAAGAAAGACTCATATAAAGAGGTGGCAGACCAGATTGCGATGATAAATGTTCCTATGCCAAAATGGAAACAAACGGACATCGAGGTCAACACGAAAGATGGAGTAGAAATATCATCAATATATGATATTCCCAAAATAGAGAATGGACACCTTTTTTTTAACGACATGCTGAACAATGGTATAATGCTGTTTAATAAAGAAAATGGTTTGTTTAAATTCAAGCGACTCTTCCAAGCAGACGAAGCGGAGAAAAAGAAATTTGTTTCCGTGCCAGATAAGGATTTCAGAAACTTAGTAAAACAAGGACAAGTCTTTTACATAGCATTGTCTGCAAATATGTTGGACTCTTTATAATCCGCAAAACGAAATGTTAACGTTTTGCAAAACGAAATGTTCGAACAGTAAAACGAAACGTTATTATTTCCGCCCCCCTACAATTATATGATAATAGCGTTAAAACAGACTTCTTATCCGATTTTAACGCTATTATATTCGAAAATCTATAAATGAATGATAGCATACGTTGCAAACACATCCATAAAGCCGCTGACTTCAGTCCAATACCAAAGATGGCTAATCTTGTTCCTGCGACTGTGATAGGCATAAGCGAGATAGACGGTCAGAATGACAAGGGTAGGAATGAGGCTCACGCTCGTACACCAGCCTACACAACCTGCCGCAGCCACGATTGCTGCCGACTTATGCACGGAATAGGCATCACGGTCGCAGTAGTTAGGAGCAAAGCCTACGAAGCACAATCCTGCACAGCCAAGGAAGGCAAGAAACTGGATGCCCCTGCCCATATCGAGCAGGCAGATAAGCATAAGGAAGGCTACCGCAACCATGATCAGCGAGAAGAGCCAGCCCATGTTGCGAGGCTGCTTGAAAGGAGCAATTTCACTGCCCGTACAGCCCTGCAACTGATAATAGGTATCGCTCACCATATTAGGAATACCGAAGCGCAAAGCCATCAACAGCAAATATCCTCCAAGCAAGAGGAATGAGATAAATGCAAGATACCACATAAGCCTACACCTCCATCTTTAGTTTTTCAGGATAGCCTGACTTATAATCATAGGTCAGGACACCCTCAATGTTATCCAACTCGCTCACTGCCTTCTTATGCGCTGCCGTCACGTTGAAGCACTCCAGGGCATACATTTCCAATGCAGAGAGCAACTGTATAGCCTTGTCACAGTCCACCTCAAGCTGATAGCTTCCCAGCCAGAGTGTCGTCTTTTCCTGTCCCATGCTCTTAGCGATGCTGGTAGAGTTCATCAGTCCTACTCTGGTAGCCTTGTCGAGCCATACCTCCATGCCGTTCAACAGGAAGGAATTGACGGACGAAGAAGCATCGTACTTTTCGATGTAGGCAAGCATCGCCTTCTTCATATATTCCAATGGCTCTGCACCAAGACCCTCACTAATCTCTTTAATCTCCTCCATGCTTGCCTGTTCTCCACTCGACAAGATGTCGTTCAACACAAAATCCATGCTAGGCTTGTAGTCATACCGCTCAAGCATGTAATCACAGAGCGAGGACTCCTTTTCCTGCCCATCCTCTGTTTTTTCAACCTGCATGGTCTTTGCCCATGCCACTCTGTAGATGTCGCCATCTATCACCCTAAAAGCCGCAAAATCGGCTGATTCACCAAATGTTTTAACCATATTATTACAATATAATTTCGTTTTAAAGTATATTCTCCATTACTACCTTTTTCTTGCTTGAAGAAATGTGGTAAAATAACAAAGTCTAAGTGTTAAAAAGAGAACACAGGACGGGCATAAAATTTAGACATCTTACTCATTGAATCTATTTCTATTATACTTCCTCTTAAGTATAATACCCATGCGTCGGCTCTGTTTGCCTGAGTAGAAGTCCAATAATAACTACTATTACTGGCTATTTCTTTATAGCCAATCGCAATAAATGCATTATCAATTTTCTGCATATTATTATAGGCATCCCTTGCTTCGCCTAGCGACCACAGATAACCTTTCTTACCATTCTTGAATGTATAATTGCGACAATACTCAGCAGCAGGAGCATGGCCTGTACCGAGTTGTGCAATAATCTTGTCTGTGTTCAATTCTCCTGCATAGTCTTTCTTTGCATTTTCTTCATTAGTAGATGTTACAATTTCAGATACTTGAACAGAATCTCCCCAATTGTATTTTGGGTCAAATATTGTTGTATTTGGAGCAATCACAAAATGACTATTCTCAGTTCCAACGTATACACCTACTGCCTTGCTATTATTGGCAGTATCCCAATTCTCAGAGAGCGTAAAGTGTCCATCTGTATCGTATATATATATACCAAGCGGTAAATTAGTATAAGTCATTATTACATTTCTACTTGTACTAACACCTGCTATGTAAGACTGACTTACAGGTGCAGCATATTCACTTATGTCACTTACACTTACTGTATACGTATTAACCGAAGGAATCTTGAATACAAGTGGTGTTCCATGCCAAGTCTGTGTCTGAGTTTCGTTAGTCATCGTATTCTTGACGGTTACAACAGCACCGTTCAGCTTGCTATCTGACGATGATACTGTACTTTTGAGCGTCACCGTCACGGTTTCATTGTAATCACCTCCGCTAATCTCTCCCCATACAGCTTTTATACCTGTAGATGTACCTATAATGTCGTATAGCTGATAAAACTTATATCCATGTTCAGCAGAAGAATCTTTTACTCGGCACATGTATCCTACTCTATATAGGTGACCAACTCCATTATCATTGTAGGTAAGTGTACTTGATGTAGGAGCAGATGAGAGTGTAGGAATTATATACTTTGTATCTGTAAACTTAGCTTTTTCAGGTACATCTGCATTGACTGTATGACCATTAACTTTGGAAGCATTATCCGCAATTGATGCGCTCGCTGCCTTCTCCGTCTTGCCAAGATACTTTTTGTCGGCATCGACAGTTTTAATATATGCTGCCAGACTCTGATGCGAAGTAAGATAGTTACCCTTAGGCTGATACTTAGCTGCTACATCTGCATCGGTGACGTACTTCAAACCCTTTACCCATGACTCAGTAGCATATCCTACCAAACTTTGGTGAGAGGTGAGGAATCCGATGTCGTTAGTGAGCTGTGATACCTTAGTTGGTATTTGCGAAGTCTTGGCGTAACCTTCGAGACTCTGATGAGTCGTGAGATAGTTACCCAAATCCACAGGTGTGCCACCAGTGGCAGCAATCGTCTTAGTCACACCATTAATCTTAACACTGTGAGTGTGAGATTTATCACTCTTTCCGCTAATATCTTGATGTGAGGTAAGATAATTACCTCTAGGCTGATACTTGGCGGCTGCGTCAGCATCGGTGATATACTTCAAACCCTTGACCCAGCTCTCAGTTGCATATCCTGCGAGACTCTGATGTGAGGTGAGGAATGTTGCACCTTTTATAAAAGATATTGTCTTTCCGCTCTTTGTGATTGATGTCACCGCATTGCCCGAACCGCTTACGTTTATAGCATTCACGTATCCGTCAAGCGACTGATGTTCGGTCAGATAATTGCCTATCGGCTGATACTTGGCTGCTGCGTCAGCATCTGTGATATACTTCAACCCCTTGACCCAAGTCTCAGTTGCATATCCTGCGAGAGACTGATGAGAGGTGAGGAATGTTGCACCTTTTACAATAGCTAACGTCTTTCCGCTCTTTGTGATTGATGTCACCGCATTGCCCGAACCGCTTACGTTTATTGCATTCACGTATCCGTCAAGCGACTGATGGGAGGTCAGATAATTGCCTATCGGTTGGTAGGTCTGTCTCGCAACCTCACTCGTAAGATACGCTGCGAGAATAGTCGCAACCTCCTCCTTGGTATAGGTATCGGTTATTCCGTAGCCACCGAGCGTAGTTGACTTATCAGCTTTCTTAGCGATGGCTTCCTCGATTAATTTGTGCAAATCATCATCCTTTGCCAACTTATCAGCAATCTCTTTCAACGTATTTAGAGTTTCAGGCGCTCCACCGATAAGGTCAGCTATAGCCTTGCGGAATGAACCCTCAACTGTTGATGCACCGTTGATGATGTCAATGATGGCTTGCAAAGATGCTTCCTTGTCGGTCGCACGCTGCACTTCTTCCGTAAGCGATGTTCCTAGCGCATACTTGCTGTGAGTGTGTGACGTGATGTCACCAGTAAGCACTTTTTCTACCTTCTCCTTTGTAAGCTGATAGGAAGAAGAGACGGATACACCGCTGTCAATATACACACCCTGTGCGTCATCATATATCCACCAGTTGCCGTTTTGCACGTAAGGGGATTTTCCGTTTTCGCCCTTATCGCCCTTTACACCTTGCTCACCTTGAATACCCTGCTCACCTTGGATACCTTGTTCACCTTGGATACCCTGTTCACCTTGGATACCTTGCTCTCCCTTATCGCCTTTGTCACCTTTTTCGCCCTTTACATAGATATTGCTCTTTACGTAAGATTGCGAGTCCTTATCCCATGCGTACACGTAGTTGTCTTCCCCAATATACGTAGGATGATTGGCAGTATCATTAGCATTAGCAGCTGCATCAAGAGCTGCCTGCTTAGATGTAGCAAAATCAGTCTCTCGCTTTGATTCCGCAGCGACACGACCTTCCTCTGCCTTAACTCTCAATGCCTCGGCATTGGTGATGGAAGTATTTGTCTCGCTGGCTTTTCTTGCTTCACTGTTAGCGTTATCGGCAGCTGCGTTCGCTCTGTTTGCGGCATCAATGGCAGCTTGCTTCTGTTCGGTAATGTCCGTGATAGATGTATCTACTCTGTCAGCAGCTTCATTGGCTTTTTGCGCTGCAACCTCCGCAGATTTTGCCTTTGTATCGGCATTGGCTGCGGAATTATTAGCCTTATCAGCCGCATTGTTGGCATTTGTCGTTGCGGTGTTCGCATTCTCGGTCGCAGTATTCGCATTCTCAGTTGCGGCATTGGCGTTATCGGTTGCGGTCTTACATGCTTCGGTCTGTGTCCTGGATTCCGCAGCGGCATCGGTAGCAGGCTTCATCAGCTCTGCCTTGTCACTTTCCGTGAGGTCGGCAAAGCGGAGACGGATTCCCTTTGGAATACCGAGGTTCAGCTTGTAGACAGGGTTTCCGTTTGTATCAGTACCAGAAGCCGACACGGAAGCCGTAGCTTCTGCGTCCTCGGCTAGGGTAGTCACATTGCCGATGAGGAACTGAGGGGTCTTTCCGGTAAAACCACGGAAACCGCTCATATCTACAAGATAGGAGTAGAACTTCTGCCCTCGTTCGTTCAGAGCGACAACATAGAGCTTGGCGTTATCCTCATCCTCCACATTAGCGGTATTGATGAGAATGAAATCATTCTCGGCGAAAGTATTTACGTCCGTAGCATTCATTGCAGAAACGGAAGCGAATACCTTCTTTATCTGAAAAGCCTTACCAGTAAGGTTCACGTCCGTCTTGCTATAAGCCTTGGTGGTTGTATCCCACCTGTAGAAGTAGCCATCTGCGTCTACGTAAGGAGGGTGCTGGGCGACACCGTTAGCATCCTCTGTCGCTTTGTCGGCAGCCGCCTTTGATGCCGCAAAATCAGATTCCCGCTGGCTCTCTGCCGCCACACGAGCCTTTTCCGCATCTACCCTTGATGTTTCAGCCTTAACACGACTGTTTTCCGCAGTCACACGACCGTTCTCCGCAGTCACACGACCTTGCTCGGAATTGATGATGTTTTCATACGCTTCTATGAGACCTGAGATAACAGGACTCATAGAAGTATAGAGTGTAAGCATACTCCATGTAGAGCCGTTGTCGTAGCTCACCCCAATACCCTCATTTCCACCTCTGAGCTTAGGTGTTACACCCTCGGCTTTCACACCTGTAGATTCTCCACCTATCACCCAATTACCATCGCTGCTGATGGTAGGTTTCAAGCCTTCGCTGAGATAAGCCTTTACAAACTCGGCAGGAATTTTGACCTGCAAGCCGCTAGCCGTGTAAACCCAAAAGAAGTCGGTGCTCACCACTAGGCGTGAAGCGGTACTCAACTGGCTGGCTATGTCATTTATTTTTATTTCTGTTGCCATATACTATTCTGGTTTTATCTGCTTCATAACTCCCTCGCATGCAGCCGGGGTAAGCAGTTGCTCGGCTACACGACACATGATTTCCTTCTCGCTATCGTCAATCTCCACCTCGCCCTGCGTTTCATAGAGTTTATGGGCGAGCACGGAGCAGGCTAATCCCTGCCCGCGCTCATAGATGACGTTAGCTATCTCCTTGCGCATATCAATTACTGCGCATTGTGTCTTACTGAGGTCAGTAAAGACCTCTACTCTTTCTAGATTTATCTTCATAGTCTTATATTAAATTAATTATTTATATAGTGCACCTGCCAAACATATCCATCCCAAACAAAAAAATTAAACTGTCCAACAGTACGAGAATTGAATTTATTAGGAAGGGTATACAAATCTCCGGAGCAATAAACTTTTCTGTCTGAAACAACAGGGTCAAAATTTACTCTGCTATTGCCCTGTACGACTATCAGCATCTGACCAGTCATAGGATTCTTCGGAAGCTTTACGTCCACCGTACTGCTGTTAGTCATGACGATGATACCTACTCTATTGTTATCAATAGCAGTCTGTTCTTTCGGTGTCACAGAATTAGTTCGAATCACATTCTGCGCGATACTTCCCAGAAGGTTACCGCCAATGCTACGTATGCCAATGCCTTCATCTGTATCAACATGTAGAGCTGCGTAAAAAGGATCATCCACAGGATTTATTGCGCTACTAGTGCTGCCAATGTTCGATCCTTTAGTAATTTTACGAACTATCATCGTGGCATTTTTAACATTTAAACTGCGATATCCATACATATCGCATGCCGTTTGCTGATGAGTAGTAAAAGGATTATTTATCGCAGCCTTACCGACGCATACCTCTCCATACGCATTATTAAGGTATCCACTCCAGAACGATGAGTGTTCCAGTAACGTACCATTCCATTGATCAGACTGACCCAAAATACCAACACTAAGCCCTTTTTCTGTAATGCCCAGACCTCCAATCTTTCCAGAAGTTGCAGTAATCGTTCCTTTAATCACGGCATCATTTGCTGTCAGCTTACCACCTCTAGTTATAGAAGTATTAGCCTCGCTGCCTTCAGTACCGCCTATCCAGAACGCATAATCTCCATTATTCTGTACCCAACGGAATGAACCGAAGATATTGTTACCCTCCATCAGGTTAAACTGCTGACCCTGGGCGAACTTCAGAACCGCATTTTTTGCCACGATAAGAGGAGAATACATCGGACCAGCATCACTCAGTTTCGTCCACAGCTTATTTTTGTCAGAGTCAACTGCCGAAGGGTCGAATGAACTACCCGTAGCCGTATGCGTAACGTTGCATTGATAGATAGACCAGCCATCGTTAGCATTGTTATCCTCGATATATATCAGGTCGATATACTTCTGTTCCTTGGTCAGGGCAGAATCATTATGATACGTTGCGCCACTCTTCCATCCTTCGGAATTACGGACGATGCAGCCGTTCTTGCCCATCTTTCCGGCTTCGGCAAAGTTGGCTACCACAACAGGCTGGCTCCAATCGTCCTGAACAGAGTCAGTACCATGTTTTCCTGCACGAACAGATTCCCATATAAACCTGTTTGCAGACGATACAGCCAGCCGTTTTGCCGTCCATCCTCCCTGCAAGATACCATTAGTACGGTAAGGCTTGGCTGGCACTGACGTATCGTTAGCGGTAGCGATATAGGCGCGCTCCATAACGATGGCTTCTGCCTGCATCGGCATCGCCTTGCTCCAAGTTATGTTGCTGGCATCATCTACAGTTCCGTCGGTACGCCACAAGCTCTCAGTAAGAGCTATCATTGCTTGCCAGGCAAAGAGACCATAGTCGCCGGAGAGGTCACCGCTAACATCCTTGAAATATCCGATAAAGAAATAATATTCTCCTGCATCAGGCATAGATAATTCAGCAACAAGACTCTGACCATCGCCGCTTACTTCATAGGCATACTTCGATTTGCTGAGATATTCATCGTCTGTCTTCAGCTGATTACCTTTGTCATCGATAACCTCAGATGGAAGATAGAGACGGGAGATACATACCAGGTCGTAGTTAGCTTCTGAGTAAGACTTCATCATCACTCTGAGATAGCTATCCCGAAAATGGTTAACAACCTTAATACGGCGTATGCACTTGCCGTTGTTACCAAGAGAGGCAGGCGTCTTATAGAATGTTTTCTTCTGCTTGATACCATCTAACAGAATTTCACTTTCTTCTGTTCCCCATGCGTTAGTACTGCTGTTGTACCGGTCGACAATTTCATTTGTTGTAATCTTACCACCCAGCACGATACTCTTACCTCCCGTAGCTGGAGCCGTCTTTGCCCAGCCGTTGCCAATATCATCCTGCGCATTATCATAGTCGGCAAGCGTTTTCGAAGTAGGAAGAACTGATGGTTCTGAAGCTGAAGACTGATAGCCTACGAGGAGACTATGACCGTCCTTAGCCTTATATCCCTCGCAGGACACTGTGTATTCAGGAAGATCCTCAGTATAGTTGGTTCGAACCACCTTCCACAGCCAAGGCTTGTCGTCACTGAAATTGGTCGGCATGGTTGTAGAACCATTATCCCAGATGTAGTTAGCCTTAGGGGCATCCGTCAGAGAATACCATGCAATGAACTTCGTTTCCTGACTGACGATACTTTTGGGATAACGATTGAAAAGTTGTGGCATCGAGAACTCACCATCACTGCCAAGTTCTCCCCGCTTATAAGCCACGAAAACATATCTTTTATCCTTTGTTGGAGCCATCAGGTTATCCTCCCATCCATCAGTAAGTTTTCCGTTTGTTCGATTAGGTGCTGAGAAATAATTATGGAGATAATTAGACTGATAGTAGATATACTCATACCCGTCACCATCAGCACCCGTCACGTTTGGCACTATCTTCACGGTCACATAGTCTATATAGGTTGAGCCGTCAAGTGTGCCCGTAACTTTGAAGACTATAGTCTGTGCAACCATACCGAGTCTCGCACCTTCCTCGCACGATATAGAAGACGTATTACCACTTATGGAATAAGACACATCATCAGTAGTAGCTGCCCTGTCGCTAACAACAGAGCTTATTTTACAGTCCCTTCCGTCTACACGAAGGCTAAAATGAATATCCTCGCTGAACGCTGCCAGTGCCTTGCCATTACTGTCAGTAGGTATCGTAACAATATCGTCCGTAGATGAAGCCTTAGGCGCATGCTTGCCATCGGTAGCTATATAGCCGATAAGCTGTGCTGCGGAAGTAGTAATGGTACCGTCCTTCCATGTTATCTTATCACGACTCCATATATATGTACCTTTAGGCGCATTTTCAGGATATTTACCACTCCAGCTATTGTCTGACGGCTTAGAATCAGCAGATAATGACGTACCATATTCCTCAGTTACCGATGCAAGGTCGGAACACTTACCAATGCAGTAGATGCCAGTCAGGGCTTCAGAACCGTTGGTGTAGACAACCTTGTCTGCGCTCCATACGAAGTCATTCTTATATTTTTCAATCACTGCCTCCGACAGCGTATTAAAATTGAAGTTGCTAGGCTTCGAAGTCATGGATTTTGACAAGCCATACCATGTGTTTACACTTGTAATGCCTATGCCATCCTTCGCCTTATATCCCTCACAGGAAACCACATCGTCCGTAGTGCCATCAGTATAGGTTGTTCTGATAATCTTCCACAACCAAGGATTGCTATCATTGAAATCTTTCGGCATGGTTGGAGAACCATTATCCCAGATTGTTGGAGCATCAGGAGCAGGAGTTAAAGAACTATTGGTATAGAACTTTGTTTCCTGCTTAGCGATACTCTTAGGGAAGCGGTTAAAGAGCTTTGGAGCACTGAATGTTCCATCACTTCCCACTACTCCCTTCTTGTATGCTACATATACGTATTGCTTATCTACAGTAGGAGCCATCGGGTCATCCTTCCAATCATCTTGCAGGATACCATTTTGTCTTCTTGGTGTTGGAATCGAAGACGCAGAACTTGATGAAGAGAGATAGTAGATATACTCATATCCATCTCCGTCCGAACCCGTCACGTTAGGTACTACCTTAACCGTTACATAGTCGGAATAGCTTGAGCCATCGTCAAGCGTGCCCGTCACCTTGAAGACAATGGTCTGCGAGGTAATACCGAGGGCAGCACCTTCCTCGCACGTTATTGTAGCCACATTGCCGCTGATAGAGCAGGACACATTACTGAGCGTAGAACTGTATTTTTGGATAGATGAAATATTACATTCATGTCCATCTACGAAAAGGCTAAAACCAACTTCCTCTCTGAATGCCAGAAGAGCATTGCCATTACTGTCGGTAGGAATCGTGACAATATCATCGGAAGACTTCGCTTTTGGCGCATGCTTACCGAAATGTGCGTATTCCGCAGGTTTAGAGAAAGGTCCCCAATGACCATTTGTAGACACTCGCTTGCTTACCCATTCATACTGGTTCACTGCATCCACACCCGTAGGATCATCCGTCCAGCCATCAGGAACAAACTCCTGGTCTGTGCGCTGATATTCAGCATTGGTAGCATAGTCGCTAGGTGTAGGGTTAGAAGGAGCGGAGTTTTGCAACTTGAAGATATACTCAATACCCTTACCATCCTTACCGAAAGCAAGCACTGGAACAGATTCCTTGTCGAGTATGTTATTATTACTGTCATAGAGAGCGAAAGTAACCATCTTGTCATCTGAGGTTACATCAACACCAGCATCAAGAGCCAAGTCTTTAGTAGCATTCTCGCTCTTTCCGTATTTCAATGTCATTCCCGAAGGAAGAGCGGTCAGCTTGTATCGCTTGTCGTCGGATGATGTTGCATAGACATCGCAGCTCACGAAATTGACAGAAGTACCACCGTCCTTATCCACTACGATGCTGTCCGCAGAAGGAATCAGCTCATAGACGACCGTATCAGACGATTTCAGGATTGTAAGCTCTCGCGTATACTCGTAGTTAGCACCTGCGTATCTTCCCACAACCGTGATATTCATCTTCGTTACCTGAGCGAGGGTATCGTCGGTAAGGTTATCCGCATCAATAGTGATTACCTCCGCTTTGCCCTCATTGGTCTTTGAGGTCTTTAAACCTGCCACCTTAGAGATATTGAGCGAGGAAATCTCCCATGGTTCATTGTGATACATCAATGACACTTTGGTCTTGATAGGCAAGCCGATATACTTAGCTGTCTTGGTATTCCATGCCACCGATGCACTCTCGTTACTGAGGTCGCACACCATGAATGGGAGCGTATCGTGCTGAATGCGTATAGGCATCTGCACCATCTTCGAGGTCTTGCCTTCCAACTCTACCACAATCGTTACCATGGCATCGGTTGCCTTTCGCATTGCATCATAATCGAAGTTTGCATCGTCATTAGTTCCTGCCACTCCGTCCTTGATATTGCGGATAGCAGTAACAAAGATGGTAGAGTTCTGCACCATCACTTCGCAGTCCTCGCTCACGGCATGCACACGATAATGACCTTCTGTTACGTCCTCAGTATTGCCATCCTCTTCCAGCAAAATATCCATTCCCTTGCGCACGAATACAGCTGTAGAGATACGGTACTGTTTTGTCGTCTTCGCCTCGTCCTCGGTATAGAGACCATTGATGACATTGCCCATATCATCTACCGTGATAACGCTCTGATACTGCGAGAGACTTACATCATAAGCCTTCGCCTCCTCACGCAAGTCATCCAGTCCCGAAAGACCTTGCAGGTAGTTGATGTTGCCGCCAAAGTAGATATTATCTTGAACGTAGATACCGTTGCCTTCAGGTCGCACGATAGAGCCATCCTTCTTGACAAGAGCAAGACCGCCCAGCCAGCCGTATCTTGCTACACGGTTCTGAGACTGCACTTCCCACGTGCTGACTCCATCCAATACCTCGATAAAGCTGTTACCGCGAGACGAGAAATACATGCTACTCTGACGCTTTTCATCTGTGAAGCTACCGTATTGGGCAAAGTCCATGTAAGCGCAAGGGTCAGGAGTCACTGAACTTCTCTTGCCATACTGGAAGACGAACTTACCCTTCTCATTCGTGATGATATGAGTAACGTAGAAATAGGTAGAGAAGAAGCCCTTGTGCTGAACGAAGTTGCAATCGTCCAAAGCTCCTTCCTCTGTCTTGTCTGCTCCATGCGCATTGTCTATATCGGCATAGAGACCACGGCAGATGTCACCCACCTGCAGAGAACCGTAATCATTCTCCTCCAGATGCAGGGTGATAGTACGATTCTTCACGTCCACGCTCTCAATAGTACCATATCCGTTCGTATTCCACTGCTCTGCCTTGGTTACGGAGATCTCATTGAAAACGAACTTAGGTGCTGATATGAACTGACGAGCATAGATGCTGTTTGCCTCTATATTACCCTTCTCATCTATCTGCGCACCATGACCGTAAGGACCAGAGTCAAAATTATTGGTGAGGAGTTTAAAGAGGCTCAGAGTACCATCAGCCGACCATGCGCCGTTTCCGTCACCAATATTCAATCCTTGCAAGAACTTCTGCACCTTCTCGAAGGTGATTGTTCCCTTGGCGGCATCGTCAATATCCTTGCGGATGTACTTCTGCAAGACCTCTGCCTCTTCATCAAGCTCTCCCGCCTTATCAGCGTACTTTGCACGATCAGCAGTATTAGCCGTATTAGCGCGCATTGCCAGATCCGCAGCCTCTGCTTTCTTTGCCTTGCCAGCCCTAGCAGCATAATCAGCTTCAGATACATACTCGCCTCCATAGCCGGGTGTTCCTGAACCACTACCTGCTCCAGAACTTCCTTTGGGTTTAACTATGATTTTTGTTTCTATCATACGACATTATAATATTGTTAGAATATAATTAGAATATCTCTTTAATCGTCATCCGAGCAGTGCCACTGGTTAGATTATAGCTGATACCTTGCACATGAAAGGTCTTGCCGATCGCAGGATGTCGATACAAATCGAATGGAGAAACATTACCGTGCTCATCCATCAGATTCTGTTCCATGATAACTCTTGGCTCATGCCATTCCTGCCAGTAGTCATTGACATAATGCTGCTCCGGCTTTGCCAATTCGCCATTGCTAGTATTGTAAACACCTAGCAAACTCAGTTCTGTGTCAACATTCAGCGGCGCAGAAAGACTAATGCCGTTCTTTACACCAAGCACCTTGCACTCCTCAGAGGTCAGAGCTGTAGTGATTTTCATCTCAAGATCATCTTTGGCATTCACGAAATCTTCTTTCGTGTCGCTCAGATACACCAGGTCGTTCTCTGAGCCATCACTACCAACCTTGCCACGATCACTAACAACCTTCACCTCGAACTCCTCCAATAGGATATCACTCACATGGGAAAGTATCGGTTTCGTATTGCTTGACCACTTAGTATGCCGGAAGGCTGTAGGATGTCGTCGGATAATTTCTTCCCACACACTGTTGACGGGCCCGAGAATGATAAACTTAACAGCGCCATGCACCCTATCGCTCATGCGAACCGGAATAGCAGTTCCATCTGCATCCACATTGTCTGTATAGCTCAGATTGTTCTGTACGGAAAACTCTGTACCAATTATTTTATCTCCAATCTTAGGATCAAAACCCACAGAAAAACTCTGCTGGTAGTATTCATCATCAGAAGAGCATTCCTCTCTAGTCTTATACTTCATCCAGACATAATCAGATAGCTGTCCATTACCTGTTCCCGCCATCTTATCACTTCCAAGGAACTGTCCAGGACGTTTCTCTACTACACACTTGTCACCTATTATCAGCATACACTGTATTACGCCAACCTTCGACAATTTATCGGTGCTATCTCCGAATGCACTATACTTAAACTCGAACTCCTGCGGACCTTCACCGGTAAAAGGCATAAATCCGCCATCATTTTTCTTATCCATTGCATCATTCGGTATCACCTCATTTCTCCAGTTCTCCGTTTTCCAATATCTACGCGTATAATAGCGGCCATCTCCATTATTGCGACTTGGTACAGTCTGATGCCAGACGTAGATACCATCCTTTCCGCCAAACGGCGCGCTCAACCAGGTTTTATTTCTCAGATCATGATAATTAGCCGTCATCCTCATCAGAGGATTCATTACCATTTTCCCGGAGATTACGATATAATTAGTCGTATTTTCATCGCTAGGCGAGAATACACCACCAACTTCATTGCCTACATATTCTGCGCATGGTATCGCTTTCAGAAGGTCCGAGTCATTGGGATAGAATTCACTTTCCTCATCCTTGCCATTGCCGTTTACGCTGATTACCAGGTAATCGGTCATGGATATTTTCGATACGAGCGAATTGTCCTGTCCGCCGTTTGTCTTCTTGACGCTTCCTACAGACACCAGCATCGAGGCACCCGGCACGGTTCCCAGATAGTTCACGGCATCCTGCTGATTGACTCCCTGGCATAAATCCTTCACGAGATCTTTTTTCTTGGCACCATAAAAGCGCCAGTCCTGACACTTTCTTACCTGTACATACCAGTCAACCAGCGAACCGCCATCGTAGCCAGTACTACCATTCGCCACCAGTTCTGCAAATCCATGATAAGCTCTTTTACCCTCTCCATCGGAAGCGTACTCTGTCATATACTTCTGCATGCCGAGGAAAGCATTACGCAAAGCATCGCTATCGAGAGGGCTCTTGACGATATTCTGCATCTCCTTCACATCAGCCGTCAGCTTGAGCTGATTATACGTCTCCGCAACACTGATCTGCGTATCGCAGTCTGCTACGATAGACGTAGTAATATCTACCGTCCGAGGAACAATCGTTAAATCATCATCACCCTTGAGGTTATGCCAGAAGTGAGATTTTCCACTCCTGATTGTCTCCCAGGAGAACAGATAGAGATTCATGCCAGCCTGCCTTATATGAAGATTGAGATATCTCAGAATCTCCGCCAACACATCCTCCTGAGTCCAGACATCATCCTCCTCATCACCTAGGAAGAGAAGTTCTGAGATACTGATATCCTGAAGTACGGAGTACTGCTTATCCTTTTCTGCTGCCACATATTTGCTACCATCATAGTATAATGGCTTGGTATGACCGCCAAGGATATCAATACCATCCATTACACCATTCAGTATATCCATCACGACATCATGGAAGGTACGCTGCTGAGCCTCCGCCTTCACCTTATTATATAGCACTAGAGCCGAACCGATATTCTTGTATTTTGAATACTGAAGAGCTGAGAGTGCATCCACACAAGTCAGTTCTACTTCATCCTCACACTCATTATATCCCTGCGAGAAAGTCTGGGGCTCGATATATCCGGCAAAGAGGCACTCTGTTTCCCGGTAGATATTCACCACAGCATCCCTACAGGACCCCGAGAAGAATTCCTTCACATAGTTCTCGCAGAGCAAGCGGATAGAAGCCTGCGAGCAGAGAATATGATCGAACGTATCATTCACCTGCGAGGTGATTTCCACCGGGTCATCAGAGAAGGTGACTCCGCTACCATCGCCACCAATCTCCACTTCCTCCGACCGATCATCTCCTGTTAGGATATAAACGGAGATTTTCTCTTCTTTCCTATTATAATAATAACCGTGTATATACATAGCCTACTAATGCTTTTGTAATGATGTTATAATACTATTATCTGATACGTATATTACTCCGCTTGCGATTAGTCCTTGTCTCATTCGCAACAGAGCCTACAATATCTCTTCCCCGCAGGCGCAGGTTGATATCTATGGGTGTCTGATTGTTCTCTACAAGAATGCCCTGCAAGCGACTTGTAGAAGCTTTTACTCCTGGAGCAAATCCATCAGAGATTCCGGAACCAACCTGTGCAGCAGCTCCGTAGAGGGATGCGCCATTGGCGATTGCGAAGAGTCTAGCCTGCTGCGCTGCATTCAGAATCATCTCTCCCGAATTTACACGTACCAGGATGTTATCACCGCTTTTCTGGTTGCCTCCAACAATGCCTCCAGTAGCAAATTTGCTTATCATGCCGATGATGCTAGTCAATTGGGCTGCACCTGTAATACCGAAGGCGAGCCAGTCTATCCAGGTCTTGGTAGAGGTCATCGCCTGGGCGAAGGAAAGAACAATCTGTCCTACCGCAGCCATCATCATACCAGCCTTGGCAGCTGCACTGTCAGAGCCAAGTTGCTGCATGGCGCTTCCAAGCGCTGCACAACTTTCCCCGGCCACAGCAAGCCCTTTGGCTGTAGAATCAGAGATTCCGTTGATGGTATGCAACTGCTGCTGGACACTCTGAAAACTCGAAAGATTGATATTACCGAGGGATTGCAGCTTCTCCAGATCTTCAAGACCTTCGACTTTAATCTCTATAGGATTTAATCTCAACCGATCAATCTGCTCATCTATATCCGACAATATATCTTTAGCCTTTTTCTTGATTTCGATATCGGGAACACTTTCGATACCCAATCTTACCTTTAGCATTCCTAGCTCTCGCTGCTTCGCTTCCAGAATCTGCTGGAGGCTCTTAACGGCAGCTTCATCAGCAGAAGCATTGATCTTCTTTTGCAAATCTCTTATTTCTTCCTCGTAGAAATCAATACTGCCCTCTAGAGCTTTTTCCTTCACATCCGGCTTTGTATTAGTTGTCGCGCCGCCTTTTGTTGTATTACCAGTTGACAATGATGGCGGAGCCGAACTATACCCGGCAGTATGCTTGAACTTTATTTTCTGCCCATCCTTAACAATGGACTCCATTTGTTTTTTCACATTCTGCTGCTGGCGGTAAAGCGAGGTCATCTTTCTGTTAACCTCATCAAGCTGGCTGGTTCCCTCAATCTCGACTTCTTGCTTGACAGGAATAATCTTTCCGTCACCAGCATCTATCTGGCCTACGGCCTTGGGTTCTGTTTTTCTTTTCCCACTATACTTCCTCAGCTTCCCGTTTTCATCATATTTTATATCGTGTTGCTGTTTGGCCAGGTATGCTGCCTGGTTGGCAAGTTCTCTCAACCTAATCTCATTAATCATCTGATTACAGTACGCCTCAGAATTTGCCGTAAGCGTCTGATACCATTGCGACACGGTCGAATAATAGCCCATGGCCTCCCCATACTTGCTATTCATCTGCTGCACCAGAGTCTTCTCCTGTTCCTTGCTACCCTTGAAATCTTTGAGCTTGGCGATATTCAGCGACATTTCACTACGTACGGATGATATCTGCTGAGCAGTTTGCTCGTGCGCCTGCTTAGCCTTCTCTTCTGCTTGCGATAGGTCATTCACACTACTTGCTGCCTGGTCATTGCTAGCAGACAGATGATTAATCACTTCTGTAAGAGCAGCAATAGCTATTCCAACACCAGCTGTTATATATAAGCTTCTAATTGCTAGTCTTAATGTTTCAGCGCTTACAGCTGCACCTGTAAAAGCAGCAGACGCCACCTTACAGATAGGACTAAACATAGCTACAATCGCAGAAGTAACCTTAGACGTAACTCCAAGATTAGTAATAGTTCTAGTCAGAGTCCAAGCTGCATTGGTAGTAATAATCAGCTGAGACGCAAAATTTGCGTACGGCAGAGTATTACCAATACTTCCCTGTATTACGTCTGTGAATTCACCAAGTTTATTGTTCAGAAGTTGAATCTTAGCGCTTCCTGTACTACCCATGATATCAAAGGACTTGCTAACCGTTCCTGCGCTGTTTTGCATTTCAGCAGCATTACTCCTGAATTTATCTGCCAGATTACCTACCAAAGGAGTGATAGCACGAAGGCTTTCTGCACTACCGAAAAGTTTGCCGTAGATTTCCTGTTCCAACATACCGCTCGATGCAGAGAAGCGCTTTACGTCTGTACTAAGAGACTCGAGGAATTGCTGCATTCCACCAGCCGCCTTAATAGCCGCCGCATCAAACTGAATGCCCATTTGCTGGGCCATTTCGGTAGCTTCGCTCGAAGGTTTTATAAGAGCCGTAAAAATAGCTGCAAGCTGAGTACTAACCTCTGCGGTATTTCCACTTACGCCGGTAAGTGTAGCAAATGAAGCCATCAGCTCATCTATCGACACTCCTAACGTCGAAGCTTGAGCCGTAACACGCGGCAAGGCTTGCGCCATCTGTTCGAACGAGGTAACACCGTTCTTTGCGGTTAACTGTATCTTGTCCTGTATCTCTCCAGCATTACTCCATTCCAGTCCATAATTCTTGATAATGGTAGAAGTAACCTTTACCACTTCTCCTAGATTGGCAATACCTCCCACAGAGGCTTTTGCCGAAGAACGGAGATAATCAATCCAGTTGTCTTCCGGAACTCCATTCGAGATAACCTGATAAAGACCGCCTGCAAGTTCATCACGCGCAATCGGTATTTCCTCGGCAAGTCCTGCTACCTGTTGCTTCATTGCCGCAAATTCCTTTCCGCTCTTACCAGCCATGGTATTAGCCGCAGCCATGGCCGCTCCAAAAGTCCGGCTTTCCGCTGTAACCTGATTAAGGTCACCCACCATCTGCTGGAAGGCATCAGTAACATTTCTCCACGCCTCCGTAATCTGATTGGTATTAATAAGTTTACCCTTCAAATCTTCTGTGGCTTCATTAACACTGTTCACCACGTGTCTCAGGTTATCTACAGCAGTTGTGGCAACAACCACTCTATCTTTACCGTCTATATTGAGCCGAATGTTAAATTTTACCTCATTAGCCATTTTTGCGATATTTAATTTGGATTATTGCGTCTTTTTTATTATATTTGCAGCGTGTTTAAAATAAAACGAAAATTATGAAATACGAAGTAAAACCCAACACAACAAGAACCGCTATTGGTTTGATTTCCGTACTGAGCTTTCTGTTCGGTATGTATTTTTGCGACTTAGCCATGAGACATGGTTTGCCTTCATGGTTAGCAGAAGCCATGGTTTGGTGTCTCGCTGTCTTTTTCGTATCTCTTCTACTTTGGGGATTCATGACAATAAAAGACGACAATATCTAAGCTAATGTAATCCAGCCCTCTCCGCTGCCATCCTGTATCTTTCCATGATTTCCTCACGACTGAGCTTCTCTTTCTCTTCCGGAGTCTCAGCTTGCACTTCCTTATCCCAGGCAAACTGCATAATATCTCTAGCCTTGAGCTTATCCTTCGAGTAGGGTTGCAGGATGCACAGACATTGCATTCTTACCCGTTCCCACTTGCCACGTTCCGCAGCATCTACAGCATCATGCCAAGCTTCATACGCTGCATAGTATTCAGATGGGGTGCATCGGCAAAAGTCATCCATACTCATCCCCATACACCCCATAGCTATACCTAGAAGATGTTCCACATCCACCGGATCATCATTGCCCGATTCGGAATTTACTGTTCCTCCTCGCTTTTTTTTTCATTCGCTTCAGCTATTGCGGAATTCCACTTAGCCATATCTGCCGGAGACACTAAATCGCAGAACATCGTGAAGTCAATGGAGAATTCAACGTTATTAGCACGACAGGCGCTCGACACGCAGCACCACATAAGCGTTAACAGTTCTTCCACATCCTCCCAGTTTATCTGACTGACATCCTTACCGACAGTGCGTTTGAACTGGAGCATCGCTCCCATAGTGAGGCGACAAGGAAACTCCTTGCCACCAACCTTAATCATGATCTTATTCATCCGTTTCAGATTCTAAAGACGTTTCACTTACGGCCGAAACCGGGGATTCTTCATTCCCGGCATCATCGGTATTCAGTCATGCAGTTGCTGTCCCCTGCAAGCCTGTGCCGATTTTTTCAACCTTACCACAATTCTCAAGCTGTACACTGTACTTCGCATCCTCACCAGCCTGCGCATCGAGATCGAGCGAAGTAATGATGTACTTACCCTTATACTGTCCAGCAGTCTTGCCTTCACGGCCATCACCCTCTCGAACAGAATAGGTTCCCTCGACAGGAGTTCCTGCCAGCTGGAGATCCTTCAGCTGATCATAGGTAGGCATTTCTGCATTGCTACCCGTCAGCACGACACCATCAGCGCTGATACTCTCAGAGAAGCTCTTTACATACTTCTCCTTCCACTTGCCTGCGGAAGCTTCCTTTGTTACACGCTCGCCAGTCTCTGTGCTGGTTGTAATCTTGCACCCGGTACTGTAACCCAATGCCTTACCCCCTACTGAAAGAATAAGGTCTGTTCCGTCTAATACGTTACCCATATTTTTTTTCTGATTAAATACATTAAAAACAAGCAGGTCATAATACCTGCGATAACAAAAAACAAATCCAGGCAAACGCCGTTAGGAGGCTTTTTCTGCTCCGTTCTAGCATTGTTGCTGTACGACATTTCCATCTGCCTGCTAAGCAGACTTACCTGGTTTCGTAAGGAGTCTCGCTCACTCTCATACCGAAGGCACAGCTGCTGCAAGCTGTCACACGATGCCTCTACGATGATCGTTGGCATTTCGCCACCGTCATTCGGCAGTACGTACGCCTTCACGTTAGCACGGCCATGCTTACCGTTATAGCTTGCGCCCTGCGGCAGAGTGAGGAGATTATTCATCGGTATGCTCAACCGGACCGTGTCGCTCGCTATCGGTTGGGTCCACATCACCATTGCTTTCACCTGGCTTACCGCCTGACTCAGACTTTGGCTTGTACTGTCGGCGCTTTGTACGCTTTGCACCAGGTTCTGTTCCTTCCTGGTCGTCTTCGTCGTGGCGCAGCTCACCACTGACAGGGCAGCTAGCACGATGAGGACAAAGCTGGATAGCCTCGATTGCACGACTGAGGCGGTTAAGCAGCTTACGTATACGAGCGTTCTCCTTGTTGAGTTCCTCAATAGCCTTTGCATTTTTTTCTGCACTCTCATCTAGTTTCTTCTGAATTTTAATCTGTTCCTGTCCAAGATCCTCATACATCTGCTTATAGATGTCATGTACTTTCTTGTCAGCTTCAGCATTCTTCACTTTTCGATTGGCTATCCAGGCGATGGCAGTACCAATGCCGCCCGGTAGGATAGCCCACTGCAGTATGTTTAGTATGATGTCTGTCATCGCCTTTCAAACCTTTCTTAACCTAATAAACTATCAACTATTACTGAAAAAATCTACACTTGCCTGATACCTAACGAGCGAAGCCATTCCTGGACATCAAAAGACGGGCAGGCTTTCTTTGGATTCAACTCGTTATGTCCAACAATACGGATCTGAGGGAAGCGGCTATGGAAGTTTCTCACATAATCGGCAAGAGCCTTCTTTTGCTCTAGGGTGCGAGTATCTAGCGGCTTACCGTCGTGCTTGCTCACACCTCCTGCATAGACAACATGCCGACTCACGGCATTATAGCCAGCAGCACCATTGGTAATCTCCCATGGATCCACCTCAGCATCCTCGTTATTATCTACCAGGCGTTCTATGCTGCCATCCAGATGCACAAGATCAGTATAGCCCACCTGCTTCCATCCTCTGCCGCCCTTGGCTGGAGGGTCGCAGTGCCAGTGCCGGATGTCGGCGGCTGTCACCTCCCGACCTTCCGGCGTGGCAGTGCAGTGGATTACCAGATATTTCATTTTTGCCATCGGTTAACCTTCGTTATAGCCTGAACGGATTACGCCACCAGCGTCTTCCTTCTTAGGCAAACAGATGAAATAATGACGGTACGAGATGAGGTTACGCTGCTGCTGCGGATCGTTTTCAGCAGCGCTATAATACATCTTGGTGCTACCTGTAGCCTTGAACACACGAGGCACGTAGAATGCGAATGAGCATTGGAACTCGCCAGCCTTAGGCGCTGCACCCAGCGCATTTTTCTTGCCTGTGGTGCTATAGGTAGGGTTGGCGCCGAACTCGTAGATATCGAAACCGTACAGCTTACCGACCTTGCCGTCATTGCGGTCAACGTTGTACTGCTCCTTGAAAGTCTGCTCCGTCTCGAGCAGGTCGTTCACGTGATCAGTACAGAGCACAAGTCGGCGGTTGGTTGGAGGAACACCCAGGTCATCAAGCTTTCGCTTCAGGTTCACCAGATCGTTCATACAGAGCTTGACTCGCTTGGTTACAGGATCCACGGCGCCAGACGTTACCAATACCGGAGTCTTGTCGGTATTTTCATTGGCGCAGAGCGCATGGGCAGCCTTGGCGTACTTGGTGTCATTGAGTGCGTTGGCGCAACTCTCCTTGACACGAGCCATCTTGTCGTAACTCAGGGCATACAATTCGTCATCGGTGACAGGAACAACCTTTGTCTGGAATTTATCGAGAGAGAAGGTCTTGTCTCCATCCTCGAGCTCCTGGATTTCGATAGGATATGTCTTGTTATTAACCAGCACCTGAGGGTCCGCACCGACATCCACCATGTGAATTACGTCATTATCCACAATAGAACTCTGGTCCGGCACACCTGCAAGCCAGGAAGCATCCAGATAGGCACGCAGAGCCTTGATAAGCTCGCCCGTCCATACTTCTTTAAGAACGCCTGCGTAAGCAGAACCCTTTGGCATAAACGTTCCTGCTGCGATAGCGACAAGGGAAGCAACAGCTGCACCCCAGAATGGGTTATATCCCAACAAGAGTGCAATAAGAGCACCCACAATTGCATTGAACAGCAATGCTGTAAATACTTTAATCAACTTTCTCATATTATAGAATTTTTATGTTACCTTGAAATTAAGCTGGTTCGAATCCATACTCAGCCTTGTAGAGGCGAGCGAACTCATCAGGATGATTGTCGTGCAGATCCATCATTTTGCCGGATGGAACAGCACTCAGCTTCTCGTACTTGGAGAAGTCTGTTTCCTCCGCCACGATCTGACCAGTACTGGTACGATGCAACTGTACGGAGAGCTTACCCTGTGGCTGCATGGCCGACAAGGTCAACTTCAAGGTGTCAGCACCAACCTTTTTGCCAAGCTCGACAAAATGGTTCTTCATACCGGCATCGATACGCTTCTCACTTACGGCCTGATCTACGGCGGCAGTAATACCGGCAAGAGCAAGCGTCTCCTGCGCTGCCTTCAGCTCATCAACCTGCTTCTGAAGAGCATCTGCACCATCAGCCTTTAACTTCAACTCGCTAACCTTCTGTAAGACGGTAGCTTCGTCAACTGTTTCACTAAGCCCCAGCTGAAGGGCTAAAGTTTTTACTTCCATTTCTAATTCTTTTTTAAGAGGATTAATATTACTATTTAACAAAGGCAGGAAAGCACTTTCGCTCCCCTCACCTTTCATCAACGGCAACTGTTCTCCGTCCGGAGAGTATAACACGATGGCGTTATCATTGCCACCGATATCAACGGCACTCACCTCGAAGAGGCGGCTCTTGGTGATTGTTTGCGCAGTCTGTCCTTCCAGCACAAGACTCTTGTCATCGGAAGTCTCCAAAATCTGCAAGTTGGCGCTTACCATGCGCATCGAGCCAAACTCATACTGTTTCTTCAGGCGCTGACTCAGCTCGGTGGCTCCGTCAAACTCTATTTCTCCAGTCAGCTCTCCGTTTTCCACCTTCAGGTTCTTCACCAGTCCGACTACACCTTGACTACGGTCATGCATATACAGCAATACAGGATTGCGCTCATATTGTGCCAGGTCTATACCCGATGTAATGATGCGCGTACCATAACAGTTCACGCTCTCATCGCTGATTCTAACTTTCTTTCCCATTGCGATTCGTTTTTGAATTTCGACTGCAATATTACGAACTTTCCCCGAACCCTCCAAAAAACGCTGCAATCGCTTCATAAAGGTATGCAATCATTTCATACTTTTTTGGCTGACTCCGTAAAAAATGCCAATTTTGCAGTGGGTTTCAATATAGCCCGCCATTTTATTCACATTAAAACACTGTTATAACATGACAAAAGCAGAATTAGAAAAGAAGAAAAAGCTCGCCAGAACATTATATATGGCAGGCAAGGACCAGAACGAGATAGCAGACCAGATAGACATCTCCCGTCAGACTCTCTCTAAATGGGCCAACCAGGAAGGATGGAAGGAGCAGCGGGCTGCCACAAGCGTGACCCGCCCGGAGCTGGTAAACAAGCTGCTACATAGCATCGACACCCTCATTACCGATGTCAATGCTTCCGGTGACGCTGCGAAGATTGCCGGACTGGGTGACAAGCTTGCTAAAATGTCGGCTGTCATAGAGAAGCTTGACAAGAAGGCTAACGTAGTAGATGCCATCGAGGTATTCATGGCATTCAGTAAATGGATGCAGTTCCGGGCACAGAATGATCCGAATATCACACCGGAACTTCTCAAGACATTCAATTATTACCAGGATCTCTTCATCTCCGACAAGATGCAGAACGGATTTTCCTGCGACCTTTAATACATATACATAATGGCAACACTAGCAGAAAAGAAAAAGGCCATAGAGGAATGGAAGGAACACTGCAAGCAGATAGCAGCGCTCACAGATACATCGCTCATGGCTCCAGAAGGCAAGAGCGAGAAGGAAGCTCGCATTCACAGGCTACAGCTGAACTATGCTGCTTTCTGCGAGTATTACTTTCCTCACTTCCTGCAACTCAAAGACAAGACTACCGGAAAGGTGATCCGTACCATCCACAATGCGCCATTCCACAACCAGGCGGCAAGCAAGGTCAAGCGCACCGCTAACCTGAAGGCTGTATTCATGTGGCCGCGCGGTCATGCCAAGAGTACCCACATGGATGTATTTACCCCCTTATGGCTCATGTTCCAGCCGCTACGCCTGATAAACTTCATGGTGGTAGTCGGCAAGAGTGAAGATGCCGCCTGCCGCCTCCTTGGTGACATCCAGGCAGAATTGGAGTACAACGACCGCCTCAAGCGTGACTTCGGAGAACAGAAGCCGGCCGGAGGAGACTGGACCGATGGAGAATTCAAGGCGAACTGTGGCGTCAAGTTCCTGGCATGCGGTCGCGGTCAGAGCCCCCGAGGTCTCCGTGACAGGGAAGCCCGCCCTGATTACATCGTCATCGATGACCTTGATGATGATGAACTCTGCAAGAACGAGAAGCGTGTACGTGAGCTTACGTCCTGGGTAAAGTCTGCCCTCTTCGGTTCTCTTGATGTAGGTCGTGGCCGTTTCATTATGGTCGGCAACCTGATTTCCAAGAATTCCGTACTCTACAACATTGCCAATACCAAAGGCGTTTTCCTGAGTAAGGTGTATGCCGTAGATAAGAACGGTGATCCGGTATGGAAGGAGAAATGGACACGGGAGGAGGTGGATGCCTATCGGGAATTCGTCGGTTACAGGGATTGGAATAAGGAGATGATGCATAACCCCATCATTGACGGCTCTATCTTCCGTCACGAATGGATCAAGTACAAGCGTATGCCTAGACTCACCAGGTATGATGCCCTGGTCTGCTATACGGACCCATCCTGGAAATCCACGACAGCCAACGATTACAAGGCATGCAGGCTCTGGGGTAAGCTGGGCAGCGAACTCCACCTGATAGACTGCTTCGTGCGCCAGGCCACCACCGGAGAGATGGTAAGGTGGCAATACAACCTCTACGAAAGAGCCATGGAGCAGGGAGCCAGTATCCAGTTCTATATGGAGTCAAATCTGATGCAGGACACGGCTCTCGACGAATTCTATAAGGAAGGAGAACTCCGGGGCTATCAGCTTCCGATATCTGCTGACAACCGGAAAAAGCCCGATAAGCTACAGCGTATCGAGAGCGTCGCCCCTTTATGGGAACGAGGCCTGGTATTCTATAACGAGAGTCTTAAAGACTCTGAGGATATGCAGGTAGGTATCGAGCAGACATTAGCCCTGGAACACGGAAGCAGGGCACACGACGATGCTCCGGATGCAGACGAGGGAGCCATCTTCATCCTTCAGCGACAAGGACGCGTCGATGCTTTTGAGCCACGCATAGGCAAGAGGAGACCTCCTAAAAATGGTTGGTAATTAAAAAGTATTTTATATGTTTATTACTCAAGAAGATTTCAAGGTGGTGGCTTCTGAAGCCGCACTCAAGGTCATCACCCAGGCAGACGACGCTAACGCCGACAATGCCATTCAGGAAGCGGTGGAAGAGATAGCAGGCTATCTCCGTCCTAAATATGACTGCGACAAGGTCTTCTCCGCCATAGGAAATGACCGCAACCGACAGATAGTGATGTATGCGGCGGATATTGCTCTCTATAATATGATAGCAGCACAACCGCAGAGAATGGGCAGTGATGTGCGCAAGGAACGCTACGAACGTGCCATCAAGTGGCTAGAGGGAGTTGCGGCTGGCAAAATTGTCCCGGACTTGCCGATAGCCACTGACGAGGCTACAGGTGAGGCTAACACTAATGGCGTTAAGTGGGGGAACGGCCCTAACCGCCACTCCTGGTAATCCGTATTCAAGTTTAATATTCAAAAATAAAGCAAGATGAATCTATTTGACAAGACATTACAGGGCATCTACGACATCCGGCGTGCCGTCAAGGGTGAGCCACGGCTGCTGCATACCAAGTTCGGAGACATCATCCTCGCCGACAAGACAACCCGTAGAAATGCCCAGCATATCATATCCAAGCTTCAGCGCACCACCGAAGCTCTTACCAAGAGTGATATCCAGAAATGGCGCAAGGCTTGGCAGCAGGCTATCAGCATAGAGAGTCCAAACAGACAGATGCTCTACGATATCTACAGAGATACCGCCACGGATGCCCATGTTACCGGATGTATCGGCCAGCGCACAGGCTTCGTCCTTTCCAAGTCTTTCAACATCGAAGATAAAAGCGGCAAGCCTTGTGATGAACTCAAGCATTATTTCGACCAGGAATGGTTCTATGAACTCTGCCGCCTTATTCTCGATTCTATCTATTACGGGCATTCCCTGATAGAACTGGGAGATATCAGGAAGGATGGAGACGGATGCCCTTGCTACTCGGAAGTAAAGCTTATCGACCGCAAATTCGTGATTCCAGAACATCATCGTGTAGTCACAGACCTCGGACAGGATTGGACTACAGGAATAGACTATAGAGAGCCGGAATGGTACAACAACCTTATCGAGGCAGGAAAACCTGATGATCTCGGACTCTACCTCAAGGCTGCACTCCACGCCATCCCGAAAAAGAACGTTCTCGCAGCATGGGATGTCTTCAGTGAGATTTTCGGAATGCCTATGCGAGTAGCCAAGACTGCTTCCAGAGATAAGGCAGACCAGCAGCGCATCGAAGAAATGCTCAAGGGTATGGATATCGCTCCATGGGCATTATTCCCCGAAGGAACGGATATTCAAATCATCGAAAGCACCAAGAGCGATGCGTTCAACGTCTATGACAAGCGTGTGGACCGTTCCAACAGCGAAATCTCCAAGCTTATCATCGGGCAGACAATGACTATCGAGGATGGCAGCTCCTTATCCCAGAGCCAGACTCACCTCAAAGTGTTTGAAAACCTGGTCGAGAGCGATGCGAAGATGCTGGCAAGTATTATCAACAATCAGCTCATCCCTCGTATGATCCGACATGGCTATCCGCTCCAAGGCTACCACTTCTCTTGGGATGAAAGCATTGATTATACACCGGAACAGCAGATGGAATACGAGAAAATGATCTCCGACCGTTACGAAGTGGACCCGAAGTATTTCGCAGACAAATACAACATGCCTGTAGGCGAACGCATACAGCAGCCTGGACTGCAACTCTCCAGGCCTTTTTTCGACTAAGCCCCGATGACTATAAGGGGCTACACAGCCGATATGAATCCATCATTGATAAAATGAATATCCAACTCGCGTCAGCCGACGAGAAAAAACTGCGATACAAGGAAATATCCTCCCGTTTCGACAAGCTGATGAAAGCGCTCTTCCGCCAGCACGGCGCACACCTAGATATTAATATCCTGTCAAGCAACGAGGCTATGGATTTTATTCAGGAACACGCCGATGTTCTGGACTCCAGTTTCGAGAAAGTGGAAATGACCGAAAAGATGCGAGAGCGGTTAACCCGCTCCAACTATATCTTCTCCGGCATGAAAACCTTCCACGAGCTCAACGAAGCATTCCCTAGCTTGCTTGATGAGAATGGAGATAGAAAACCGTTCGAACGTTTTTTGGATGATGTACGGAAGATTAACGAGACCTACAACAGGAACTACCTTCGGGCAGAATACGGCTTCGTACAGTCTTCCGCTACCATGGCTGCAAAATGGGAACGCTTTGCCGAGGATGGTGACGAATACTATCTCCAGTACAGAACAGCCCATGATGACAAGGTACGACCGGAGCATGCTGCTCTCGATAGAGTAACACTACCGATGAGTGACCCTTTCTGGGAGAGCTACTACCCTCCAAATGGATGGAACTGCCGCTGTACGGTGGTCCAGGTTCTCAAATGGAAGTATGATGCCACGCCTCATGGTGAAGCGATGGACAGAGGAAAAGAAGCCTTAGACGGAGAGCGCTTTAATATTTTCCGGTTCAATAGCGGAAAGCAGGGCAAGGCGGTTCCTGACTACAATCCTTACACCTTCAAGAAATGTAATAGCTGTAGCCTGGCTAAAGGAGACCCAAACGCCTCTATCCCTAAAAATGAACTTTGTTCTGCTTGTAAGATTATCAGAACACAAAAGAAATAAAACGCAAAATGGCGGATGTCATCACGACACCCGCCATTTTTTAGTTCTAACTATTATTATCAATATTAGATCGCTCGTTTTCGCATATAAGCGCCTAAAAACATAATAAAAAAATAAATTAACAACATAAATTCCTATAACTTACAGAACCTAATATAATAGTATATATGATTTGAAAGAAATTTATCTCGCCGTGCTCCAGGACTTGAGATACTTTACCCTGAAAACATCAATGTTCTCGTACAACTCTTCATGGCTCCCATTGGATAGAGTCTGCTTAGGATAATACCCGTCAAACGATTTGCTTCTAATACCTTCCAGTGCCTGCCAGATTTTGTCAGTCAACTGCCAAGCCTCTATAGGCGCATTTTCGCTCCAGTCTATCACCGTATGCAGTTTGATATCCCCGTTACCTCGGAGAGCGCCCTGTATCGTTGTCCAGTCTATCACTCCCAACTCTATGAATACTGCCGGGCGCTGCCACGGCTCGTCCTGATCTGCATAAACTACGTTCTCGTTCCACAAATCCACATGTTTCACCTCGGGAATGTTTTTCAGCTGCTCCACGAGTGCAGCGTATAATTCTTGTCTTGGATCCATATCTTGTTTATTTAAATTTGAAGTCGTTCTCAAAATAAGAAGTAAGGTTGTCTTCTATAATGCGCCTCACGTCTTCCTCCACCTCGGGGCTCATGCCCAGGAATTGACGTTTAGGAATCTTGATAACCTTTCCTTCCTTCATCAGAGCCATCGCTTTCCAGAATTCAGCTTCCGTTCCGAGCTGACGGTTCTTCTTGTTGTTGCGAAGCTCTCCGTTTTTCTTCCTGCCAAAACCGCCTTGTGCTTCATTATATTTAGCCCAGAAGTACCTTTTCATCCTGGCAGTAACCTTGATCTCTCCTCCTTCATTATGTATAGCCGCGTAAGGGAGATTACTATAAAAAGTGACCGTATTTCCATCACTTCGGCTCTCTACACTTTTTCGTAAATGAGCTTCTGGCCCCATCAGTATATGACCGCCGGGGCGAAGCGGGCTTCTTCTTCTCGCCCAGGCTTTGGTAAAGAAAGCCTGCCTTTCAAAGTTCTGATCAAACTCATCACTGATACCGATTCTAATATCCTTCAGAATGCGGCCTATTACCGTCCTCAGTTCTTTCTCTGTTGCCATAGCCGTCGTTATCTATGAAATTCAGGAACAGCTCCTCTTGATGAGGAATCTCGTTACGAGGATCTGCGCTCGCATTCAGAATATTGTAGAACTGGCGCTCCGAGATGGCATACACCGGGTACACGTAACGCCGCCAGATCTCCCTATTAGGGACTCCCAGCTTGGCGTAGCGATCGAAGATACGGTTAATCTCCGTCACCCGCTTCTGATAACTCAATCCGCGGTTATTCCTGCATTTTCCATTCCTCATCGAGGGCTGTTCCTTTCTTTCAATTTAAAACATTATAACAATAAATAATCTAACTTTAGATACGACAGAAGCTTGGTTCTATGCGACGCCAGACACCCGTCTTCTTATCTCGCTTCCAGAAGTAATAGTTGGTTGCATTCTTCTGCACTACATTGCTCTCCTGGAAGAGCTTCATGATTTCCGAGTACTCCGGATCATTGAACTTATCCTCCAGCTCGTAGAGCTTGGAGATACTCTTGTAATCGAGATCTCCCGCCTGGTTGCGCTCCAGCAGCGTCATTGCCAGCTGATACATCGGATCATCGGTTCCCTTCTCGCTCTTCTTCATGTAGTCCTTCAGAAAAGCCACCAGTCGCTCCGCTGCAAGGTCGGCACGCTCATCAAATCCCTTCACGCTGTTGCAGCTGATCTGCAAGCGAAAATCATCACTAGTGATTGTGTAGTTCTTCTGCTCATCGGTTTTCACCTGACCATACTCTCGCATCAGCTTGATAAAGGCGGAAGACTCATCTCTTAGCCATACCTTAAAACCCTTGACGTCTGCGGTAACGTTAACAAGCATACCTTCCACCTTGTGCATAAACTCGCCTCGCAAGCCCTCGTAGGCATCACGCTTGTTGATGCGCTCGTTTTTTGCTTCGGCATTCAACTGAGCAAGAAGAAATGCCTTCTGCTCTTCTGACAGCTGACTAATGTCAACTGGGGAGCTGCCCTGCTTTGCAGCCGCCTGCTCCTGTTTGTTCTTTTCCTGTTCCATTTTCAATAAATATTAATTTTATATGATTGGTATTAATACCTTCCTGCTGTTTCAGTCCTCCCTTTCGCTTGATGGCTCTCAGCTTTACGCTCAACTGCTCCAGTTCCGGAACGGTGATCAGGGCGAAATCCTTACCCATAATCCTCGGATGACGGCAGAACTCGTTGATGCGGTTCCAGTCCTTGGTGTCTACCCCGAGTTCCTGCATCAGGTGCAGACAGATGCTTCGCCAGTGCTTGCGCTGGTCACCATAACCAAGCATGTTCTCCAATGCCTTGCAGCATTCCTTATACTCCTGCGCCCTCATCTCACGAAGATGTGTTGTGCGCCCATTCGTGTATTGGCTCACGATAGCCGCCTTAGCCTCTTCGTCATCGCCGTGCTTTGGCAACTTATTAAACGAGGCGTAGAAACGATGGTAGTTTGCAATCGGTCGTGCCATAAACTTCCCTCCTTGTTAATCTGCAATCGGTAGATCATAAGCCGAGACTCAGCTTATAGTCCTGATAATGCTCTCGCGCTTCATGCAGGGCGTTAGGCAACGCTTGCGCAACCTCTATCTCCTTCAATATCGGAATATCATCCAGGCAGAGATATAGCCCGCTTTCAAACTCCCTTACCTGTAATCGGTGCATCGCCTCACGTCTTACTTCCTTCTCACGCTTCAGCACCTGCTGGCGATGATACTCCTCAGTGGTCTTTTTCCACCATTTCTTAATCGAATAAATAATCTTTTTCATGTTCTAATGAATTGTTTATTAGTTTATAATTCTGTCGCAGAAGCACCTTTCTACACACTATCGAGCAGATAATCATCACTGTCCAGATATTCATTCTTCAGTGCATCTGCATTCATATCGCAGAGCTTGGAAGCAAGCTCGTCATACATCATTGCCTGGTCAGGATAACTGAAATCCTTAGTCTTTTTCTTGATGTAGGCGATGATATCTTCTACTGTTTCATCCATGTTTCTTCGGCTTTTTGTAAGTTACATTTTGATACCCATGCCATTTTATGATTCTCGTTGCCCACATCAGACTCTTGGTTGTAACGACATAGCTACCGGGAGTCTTCGCTGATCTGCGCACGCTCAAATCGCAGGTGTAGTTGCATTCCATCCAGTCATCCAATACCGAGCTGCATTGTTCCTTGCTCAGCAGCAGGTAGATGATGTCACCTTTCTCGTAATCCCCGAGACAATCATTCACTTCACTCATAAGCTTTCAAATTATAGATTATTGCTTGCCTGAATAAGTCCGTCCTCCCATACCTTAAAGGTGGCTCCGGCTTCTCCAATGAATCGGCCTTGGCAGACAGCCTCATAGCCGACGACTCTTACTTTCACGCCCGCCATGTATTTCAGTCTGACGGCAGGCTTGCCCAGTGGCTGACTCTTCGCCTCCTGCGAGATGAAGATGAAACTCTTCTTCGGGAACTCTTCCACCAAGGCTTCCACCTGTGCATATTCCCAATGTGAGTACTGGAACGAATCCACGATAATAAACTTAGGGCCCTTGCGCTGCTTGAGCATCCTCTTCAGATTGTCGATATCTGAATCGATACAGACTCTGAACTTGCCTTGCTCTTCCTCCATGTGAAAACGCTGGATGCGTTCCTTGAAACTCATGCTTACCTTCTCCTCGAAGGAGCAGTAGAGTACAATTCCGTATTCACAGAGCTTCTTGGTGAGCTGCATCACGAACGAACTCTTGCCGCCAGCCGACGGACCCGAGATAAACCAGGTGTCATACATATCCGGCTGTCCGAAGCACCGTTCCCACTCTCCACCCCAGGGTATCGGCTTATAAGTCATCTTCAGTATCTCCCTGGGGCTGTATGCCCGCCTAACCATGACTGGCCTCCCCGGAAGCTTCAGCAGCGTTCTCTGCTGCTATCTTGAGCTTCTCTATCTCGGTATATACGCGTCTCAGCCCGCCCTGCGTTTTTCTTACGATGGTAGGAATATCTGCATCGGCTGGAGCATTCACCTTGGCAACGATGGAAGCCTGTTTCATCAGGAACTTCTCACGTTCCTTGCCGTCATCAGGAGTCACCTTGGAGAATCTGCCTCCATAGCGGCTCAGCATCTCGGTATATCCCACCTTCTTGCAGTCGATACTGCGGTTTATCTTCTCCTTCAGTCCGTCGGCGCCCATCATATACCATCCGCAGCAATGTTCCGTTGCGTTCCACAGCGCCTTCAACTCCAGGAAGGCTTCATACTGCAAGTCTCCTGCCTCGTCGAGGATGATAAGCGGGTTGTTCAGTGTGCGGAGATAATATACCAGGTCTTCATACACATCGCTGTAGGTTCCCTTGCTATCAGTACCGAACTCGGTGGCTATCTTGCGGATCAGTCTGCGCTTGGTCTTCACCTGTGAGCAGTCGATATAGACGGCATTCTCGTGGCAGCCGATGTAGTATTTGGCAGAATAGGTCTTGCCAATATTCGGCTCGTCACAGAGAATCATACTCAGAGAGGAGAGCTGCGCAAGCTCCAGCTGCTTCTGGATGAACAGGAAGGTGAAGGTATTGGCTGGCTTCCATTCTATCTCGTGACGGAGGTTTACACCCAGGCGACGGGCGATGCGCACCCAGTTGGCATCAGAAAGAGCCTTGTCCAAGGCGCCCTGCTTCACCATACTGTACACCGAAGTGGATATTCCGAGGGATGTAGCGTGCTTGGCATCCGAAGGATAATTGGCGCGGTTCTGTGCAATCGCAGCCAGAATCTTTTTCTTTTGTTCTGTTGTAATCATAATCGTTTATTGTTATAAGTTTATTCTAAGTCGATTCTTACGCCTGGTCGAACGCCATCGCTATTGCCAATGCGTCCTCGTCTTCTTCGGATATTGAAGATGTACCTTGTAGTACTTTACCAGCTGTCTGTACTCCGAAATCGCTATCGGGAACATCGGATGTATAAATATCCATCCCAGTCGGCTTCGCAGCGAGCTCTTCAATCTCTTTCTGTTGTTCTTCTTCATAATCCTTGCTATTGTGTATTCCCAACCTAGGAACCAGGTTCCTGTTGGTGTAGTTCATAAATTCCTTGACCTTCTTCTGCTGATGATAGAACTTCTTCTTGTCCTCCTCGGTCTGTTCTGCCATCACTCTGTTGTAGGTTTCCACTCGCTCTACCTGATCGATATATCGGTCTCCCTGGAAGATGAACACATCCTGCGGCTTTCCGTCCTCATCCGGCAGGTAGTAAGCGGTAACCTTGTAATTATTAGGCGCCAGGCGCTCCAGTACGTCCGGCTTGCTCAGCCACCAGTCTTCATAGGCCACTCTTACCGTAGAATTGCGTCTTACAGAGGTTTCAACCTTCTCGCCGATGTATCGGGCAAGGGTGATTGCATCAAACGGACGCAGGTTCGGATTGATATGTTCCATCAGAACATCCCATCTTGTCATACCAGGGTATTTCTTCTGATTAGGATGCAGTGTATGGTTCCACTCGTAGTTGTCGCGGCGGTCGTCTGCCACAAGCTCATCAAAGGTGAAGTACTGCTTATCCTCCCAGGTATCATTACCCGCATCGCTTATCTTCTTGGATTCCACTCTATATTTCCACTTGCCGTAGAATCGGCCGATACCTACGTGGTTGCGGTGGATGATACGGCGCTTCTTGGCTCCGTTAAGGCTCTCTGCCTGCTTCTCCTGCGAGTTGAGAGGCGCACAGTAGCGTACATAGCTGAATACCGTTCCTTCCTGGAGCAAGGTGTACTTATATTCAGACATCAGGTGGTTCTCCACCTCAATACCTGCCGGAATGCCCCAGCCATGCTTGGCTATCAGCCTGAACATCTCTCTGAAGCATTCCTTCACCAGGTTCTGGTCCTTGTCCCTGGAATAGCTGGCGCCCAGTACGCACTGGCTCACCGAATCATAGGCATAGTAGGCTTTCACCCTCAATTTCGTGTCCTTCAGCTTACGGGTCAGATCCACGTCATCCATGGTTATCTGGCTCAGTGAGTATTCTCCGGCATGGCGGTGCATGTGTGGCATACTCTCGTGCATGAAGGCGCTCCAGCTCAGCTGACTCTTATCCCAGATAAGCCTGTTCTTCGGCTTATTCAGGATGTTTCTGATGGTACTGTCGCTCAAACTCTTCGGATTCCCATCCTTGTCACAGAAATCTTCCGGATCGAACAGCTCTCCTGTCTGAACATCATATACATCAAGCTCGCCGCATACGAAGGAGTCATACAAATCCTTCACCTGGGAGTTGAGAGGCTTGTTAGGAAGGCATTGCAGGCCGATGACCAGCTTCTCCGTCTTCACGTCAACCTTTCTGGTGTTCTGGTTGCCGAACTTGCCACTGATCAGTACGCCGTAGCCGCCAGCCTTATACTCATTCACCTTCTTCCGGAATCTCAGTGTCGATTCGGGTAGGGTATGATGATAGGTTTCCTTCAACACCTTGATGGTACTTGCCATCATTTCCCAGTCGTAGCGTTCGCCCATCAGCTTGCGGTAGGCAGAGGCTCGTTCGTAGAGCTTGATGCAGGTATTGAGCACCGAAGCATTCACCACATACTCCTGAATCTTCTCGGCCGACAGGTCCAAGCCCGTCTGCTGTCTGCTCTGGAAGTAGCACATGGCGTGCTGATCTACCTCATAATTGGAAGTTATCCATCCTCGCAGCCTTACTTCCGGACCTCCGGGGAACTCTACTTCCACCGCCTTGCGGTATTTGGTAGGCAAGCTATCTACGGCAATGAGAGCCGTGCAGCCGCTTACGCCACCGCCTCGACGTACCACGTTCAATCTCTTGCGATTCACAGCAGAGTCGTAACAACTCTTACTCATGATACCAGTCTCAATAAGCTCTGGTGCAGATATGCAAAGTGTATTGCCGTAATATTCCATACTATAACCTTTCTTTATTCTTCACTGGTGAAATAATCCCAGTTTCTACCCATACAGATGCCTACAGAGAGACATACGATGACTGTAATCAGATACCAAGTAATGTCCATAACTCTATCCTCCAACTCTAAATCCACGTTCCAGACGTTCTCTCATGCCAGGATTGCCGATGATTTCGGCATCCTTCTGTCTCCACCTTTCTGCCATGATCTGAAGCGAAGGCATCTCGCGGACCAAGACATTGTCCGCAGATACCATTTCCTTACCTTTGAAGAAGATGGTAGCATTGCCAGTCTTCTTGTCGAACTCCAGTACCGCTCCGTTGGAGAAGTATTGTCTGAAGCTTCCTTCATGGTCGAAAAGCAAGGTATCGCCCTTTTCGGCAACCACCGTCTCTACGCCACCGTTGATTTTGGCGTACTGGCGGATGCGCTTTGCCTTGTCGCTCATGCCCCGCTTAGGGTCGAAGGTGAGAGCAAGCCAGATAGCTTGGTCCGACACCTTGAAGGTCTTGCGTATTCCTTCGCGTACCTCCGTGCTTACGTCTATTGCTCTTTTCATATTCTAACAATATTATAATTTTATTCTAATGGTGGAGGAAGGCGGAGTCGAACCGCCTTTCTTCCTAGTGTTACCATGCAGTTATCATGTGAGCTTATCCGTGCCTTTAATCCCTGTCGCTCACTCCGTGCGCCCTGCATTCCAGCTACCTCCAAGTTGCCGGGAAACGTTGCCCGGCTCGTTGTTAATCCTGATTCTTTCTACCTTATAAAAACTAAACTTATGGCAAACATTAAGTCTTTTTCGCTCAAAATGCTTATCTTTGCACCAAAATTCATGTTTCACTAAAAATATATATAGCTTATGACAACAAATGAAATTATCCTCCAGGCACAGATTGCTAGCCTGCGCCGCGTTGCAGATGTCCTGCTCCTCCATTTCTGGTCCGATGCAGAGAACAAATCTCAGCTTATCTGGTTCTCTCGTTATTTAAACTACAAATACGAGAGAGACATTCTTGCTTCTTCCGATTTCGGGCTAACCGATTCAGGACAGCAGCCTGAGCTTCTTGCTCGCAGACGTTACCATTTGCAGGTTCTGATGGATATTGCTTATCTGCAAGGTAATCTTGGAGAATTGAACATAGTTCGTCGAATTGCTCCTCAAGACGCTGCACTCGCAAACAAAGTTTTTGAGAGCTACGATGGTTTCGACGAATCGCTTTTCCGTGCGATTGACGAAATTGACAAATAGACTTTTTCATCTTAATCTCTTTTTATCAGGAGGAGAACCTATCATTCTCCTCCACTTGTTAAACACTCTATTTCTTCTCAACCTTATAGCCCTTACCTCGAAGGTAAGTCGCTACATACTCATCATTACCCACATCTTTGAGCACATCGAAGAGATATCCCTTCACATAATCTGCAACTGCGCTTGATGATGCAAGCTCGATGTTCTTGGAGATAAACTCCACTTTCTTTGTTCTGCCAAGGCCATTAAAGGCCTTCTCTACATTTTCCATCATTATGACTTTTTAAGTTTATAAATTTGCCCAGCTCGCGCTTTTTTAGTATCTTTGGCGCGGTGTTTATCTTAAACACGGTGCAAAGATAGGAAATTTTCTAGTAACTACCAAATATTTTAGTAGATTTTTTCCTATTATGGTGTAATTTTTTAGAAAATAGGCTATGATAGTAGAAAGAATTAAGGAATTTATAGACTATAAAGGCATCTCTATAGCTGCATTTGAAAGAAGCATAGGAATGTCTAATGCCTCATTTGGTAAGTCTTTAAAGAATAAAGGGGCAATCGGTACCGATAAATTAGAAAATATCCTAAATATATATCCTGATATAAGTCCCCTTTGGCTCCTCGCAGGCGAAGGACCAATGCTCAAAACGAGTACTTCAGGCGCTGATGAAGCACCATGTCCTGAGGAAAAGGGGAGAAAAACGGAGAAAAATGGAGAAAAACAGAGAAGATCAGAGAAAAATAGAGAATATTCTTCTCGAATCCATAAACTACCGGAGGGAAGTATTGAGGGAATTCCGCTCATACCTGCCAGTGCAATGGCAGGAGCATTCACTTCCGACGTATCTATAATGGAGTACGAATGCGAGCACTATATCATACCAGACTTCAAGGGCGCCGACTTCCTTATCAGGGTTAAAGGTGACTCCATGCAGCCTACATACTACTCTGGCGACCTCGTGGCTTGCCAGAAGATACCGATGAACGACATCTTCTTCCAATGGAACAAGACCTACGTTCTCGACACAAACCAGGGACCAATCATCAAGCGAGTACTACCGGGCAAGGATGATGATCATATCTGCATCGTCTCCGATAACGAGAATTATCCACCATTCGAGCTGGAGAAGTCATATCTCCACGCCATCGCTCTCGTTAGAGGTATCATCCGTCTGGAGTAACCCCGTTTCATATCCACCTCCAGGATGCGTATCATTTTCCCGGCTCCGGGAAGATGGTACACCCCCAAAAAAGTACCCCTAGTGTGTTCCCCCTCCCCCTGGAAGGCGCTAAAATAGGCTAAAAAGCCCCTATATACTATATATAATAAGGTGTAAGCGCCAAAAACCGAAGTCGAAAAAGGGTATGTTTCCTGCACATAAAGTGGCAAAAGTGGTAGTTTTCCTACCCAAGCTATCGTTATGCGTTTTACCCCACTTTTGCAAGTCCAGTTTTTGAAAAATGCAAGTCCAGTTTGCAAGTCCACTTGCAAGTCCACTACTCAAAATCGACCATTTTGGGCACAAAAAAGGGGAGCCCGAAAGCTCCCCAAATACCCATAAATTACCCCCTAAAAGCATACAGGCTTACAATGTCGTTCCAACACGCCCAAAACGCCCTAAAAATGTCGTTCTAATCCCTTATTTCTCCTCGGACGATACATTACTCATCCGACCACCCGAAATAAGCGTAGATTGCTTAATTACAGCGCGTTTCGTCATTACCGTACCATTTCCACCAAGCCCTGCGTGCAGCAGATAGCTCTTGGTTGCGCCTATCTCTTCAGCCGTCAATACGGTGTATATCGCCGAGATGGAGCTGAAATAGAAGTCTTTACGTCTTTCATGCTTGCCCACCATCAGGTGAACGTGTACTACTTTTGCCATATTTCTATCGTTTTAAGTCCTACATCAGGAGCCACGCACCGCAAAGCGCATCGCCCTCATTATCGGCTGCAAATATACCAAATAATTGTTATATGGAATAAAATTGCATCTTAATTATTCATAAAACCCAAATTTTTCTTCGCAACAAGGCGCAAAAAAAAACGGCCGTTAAGCCGCTCTAATCCTTCACCGTCTCCATCTATCCATCGCCTTGTAGATAAGCCCTCCAGCACGCCCCAGAAGCCTCTCAGCCCCTCGGATGTAAAGCAGATGCAATCCGATGTAAACTTTCCCCTCGTTCTATGTAAACCAACCTCTCAGATAATTCAACCAAAATTCAACCAATGTAAACGTTTCGTTTTGCACCCTCATTTTTCCGTCATCTATCTAACTATCTCTATTTTAGGTTCTTCCACCATTTTCGGGCTCTCTCTTAAATATACGCTTCGTTTTGTGCCCTCTATCTTCTCATATCGGAATTTCCTATTCCCTGCCAAAGATTCTTCGAGAAAAAGTAG